>Ga0209099_1000436_pt1 | contig 49659 bp, 31 predicted proteins | sample AD_JPNHW2_MetaG_FD_184430 | JGI IMG/M metagenome (GOLD analysis project Ga0209099, IMG submission 184430) | Active sludge microbial communities of municipal wastewater-treating anaerobic digesters from Japan - AD_JPNHW2_MetaG (SPAdes) (version 2) | ecosystem: Engineered > Bioreactor > Anaerobic...
GTGATAATTTTACCATAGGGATTGGTTTTTGTGGTTATTGTAAAATTACCCCTTTCCGGGGTAGCTCCAATCCCTACTTTTTTTTCATGAAAATTTATTTTGGACGGATGTGTGTTTATTTAATTGTTATGTAGTGCTGTGTTTGTTGTTATAATGACGCCCAACGAGTAGGTATACGAAGCATTTCGCTTATATCCCTCTTTGGACAAATGAGGATTCTTTGCGTAAATCTATCTAAAACGGATGTAAGTTACACATTTATCTAAATATACAAATCACTATCGGACTTTTATTTTCATTAAAGCCTTTAGTGGTTGTATATTCGTGTGTTACAGTACTGTTACTGTTTGCGTGAACAGGTCAATTCTCCCGTTTGGTTTCTTTTAATATCACATCGTGAGCGCCTCCCTCGATGATGCTGGTGGAAGAAACCATGGTGATCTTTGCTTCCTGCATCAACTCGGGAATGGATAAAGCTCCGCAACTGCACATCGTCGATTTGATCTTCCCGACAGTGACATCCAGATTATCTTTGAGTTTACCCGCATAAGGAACATAGCTGTCCACTCCTTCTTCAAATTTGAGCGAGCCATGGCCTCCCATATCGTAACGTTGCCAGTTTCGTGCACGGTTTGATCCTTCGCCCCAATATTCTTTCACATAATTTCCTCCGATCAGAATCTTTTTCGTCGGACTCTCATCAAATCGTGCAAAATACCGGCCCATCATTAAGAAATCAGCTCCCATGGCTAAAGCAAGCACCATATGATAATCCTGAACGATCCCGCCATCCGAACAGATGGGAATGTATTGACCGGTATTCTTAAAGTATTCGTTACGTGCTTTGGCCACTTCAACCAAGGCCGTTGCTTGTCCTCTGCCAATTCCTTTTTGTTCCCGGGTAATGCAAATGGAACCTCCCCCAATGCCGACCTTGATGAAATCAGCACCGGCTTCCGCTAAATAGTGAAAACCATCTTCGTCCACGATATTCCCGGCACCTATCTTCACCGTTTCTCCATAATTGTCCCTGACAAACCGGATGGTTTCCCGTTGCCACTCCGAAAATCCATCGGAGGAATCAATGCATAATACATCAACTCCGGCATCGACTAACCGGGGGATCCGTTCCTGATAATCTCTGGTATTTATTCCGGCCCCGACCATTAACCTTTTATGAGGATCAAGCAATTCATTGGGGTTGTCTTTATGGTTATCGTAGTCTTTTCTAAAGACAAAATACTTCATGCACTGGTTCTCATCAATGATCGGGAGGGTATTGATTTTATTATCCCAGATAATATCGTTGGCTTCTTCCAGGCTGATACCGTAATGTCCGGTGACTAATTTGGGAAACGGGGTCATGAAGTCTTTTACTTTTTTATCCAGACTATCCCGGTTGGGGCGGTAATCCCTGCTTGTCACGATGCCCAATAATTTGCCTGACGATGATCCGTCGTGGGTGATGGCAATGGTTGAAAATCCCGTCTTTTGTTTCAGGTTGAGAATGTCTTCCAGGGTGTTTTCGGGAGTCAGGTTCGCATCACTTACCACAAAACCGGCTTTAAATTTTTTCACTTTTTTCACCATCTCCGCTTGTTCTTCGATGGTTTGGGAACCAAAGATGAATGACAGTCCCCCGTTTCTGGCCAAAGCAATGGCCATATTGGAATCGGAAACCGATTGCATGATGGCAGAAACAAACGGGATGTTAAGCATGATTTCCGAGGTATTTCCTTTCGAAAATTTAACGAGGGGTGTCTTCAGGTCAATTCTGTCGGGGGTACAATCTTTTGAAGTGAGCCGGGGAATAAGCAGATACTCGTTGAATGTTCTGGAGATATCATTGATGATCTGTGCCATAGGGTAAGTTTTACGCTGAAATAATAGAACTCAATATCGCGGAATAAACCTCGAGACAGGTTACGATTCCGCACTGCAAAATTCACAAAAAATGCAATAGAGTGAAAATCAAGGGACGAATATTTCTTGATCCCCTGTGCTTTCTTACCATTCGATTTCCTCCCGATCGCGGAAGAATTTTCCCATATCCGTTTGAACGCATCTCACTCAGGGGATATCAAATCAATCGGGCAACCCTTCCGATTTCGCCAAAAATTCACTATCTTTATGTATTATTAACCAAAAACCGTACCCATGAACCTGAAACTATTTCTGGCAACGATTGCTGGTGCGATCATTGCTTTCTTTTTTGGATGGTTGGTTTACGGAGTGATGTTAATGGATTTTTTTACAGCAAACACCATCCATTACGAAGGATTGATGATGGAGATGCCCAACATTTTCCTCCTGGTCCTTGGTTATCTGGCGATCAGTTTCTTTATGGCCTTTGTCTTCCAGCGCTGGGCCGCTTTTACCACTTTTATGAGCGGCTTGTACGGCGGACTGGTGATCGGCTTCTTTTTTTCTTTTACGGTCGATCTGTATATCATGGCGGGGATGAACCTGTATACACCAACCTCCACGATTGTCGATATCGTTGTGAATACGGTAATCTACGGGATTACCGGCGGGGTTATCGCCTTTATCCTTGGATTAAAGAAAGAGAAGGAACCAGCTTCTCAGGGATAACAGCAATCCAGGCAGTGCTGGTCGGATGTAGTAGATAGCAGCGGCTGATACGATTCTTTCAGGGTGCTGCTCCAACTCATCGACCAACTCTTGAACTCTGTTGAAGGTCCTCCGGGGGGTACGGATGTTCCGAAATCTCCGGCGATGGCGATCCAGGTGGCATCTTGTATACCCGGATCAAGGCTGTTCGACAATGTTCTCCCATCTGAAGAAACATTCAGGTTGCCTTCGGCATTGGCTGTAGCCAGGGTGGCGCCGTTCGGGAAGAAGATCACGATCCCCATGCCGGGTTGTGATGGATTCGAGGAGTTGGCCGGAGGATCAGCCGGCAGATTGGCAACCGATCCATAGTTCGGAGTACAACCGCCCACCTGGCAGCCGAAATTTGCATCGCTGCAAGTGACGTGGGTGATGGTCATGACGCTGATTCCTTCAGCCGTAGCCAGGTGTTCCATTTTTACTGATAACTGAAATCCGGCGGTGACGGGGGAATAATCTCCATTCTGTCCCTGCTGGTAATAAACGTAAGTAAACTGTCCGATGTAGGTACCCTCATAGATGCAATTGGTGTGTCCACCGCCGCCACCGCCGGTTGGTTCAGGGGCATTGACCGAGAAGGTGGCTGTCACCGGCGATCCGCTTGCCTCGTTCCCGTTCGCATCCCGGAGGGAGATAACGATTGATCCGGTAAAGGGTTCTGTGGGTGTTCCACTGATCAGACCTGTTTCAGGATCATAGCTCAACCCATCGGGCAAACCGGTAATGGTGAAGGTCCAGGGAAGAGCTCCTCCCTGGGCAAAGAAGAGATAACCTGTGTTCTGGTCCTGACCATATTCCGGTATTTGTGGCGTCCCCAACAGGAAAACGGTAGACCCGCTGACGCTGATCGTCTGGGTATAGGAACTGGTCACTTGTGCTCCTTTGGAGTCGGTAAGCTTCAGCTTATAGGTGTATTCGCCGGAAGTAGAAGGTGTGCCGTAAACTCTTCCCCTGGGATCCAGGCTTAACCCGGGAGGGAGGGACCCTTCAACCAGTGTCCACGTATACGGCGGTTTTCCGCCCATGGCCGGGAACTGCCTGACAAAAGGTTGATCGAGAATGGCGGTTGGCGCATTCGTAAATCCAAGGATGGTAAGGGGTACAATGGTGTACGTGTAGGAGGGATCCGAATCTTTCTTGCAACCCGTCAGGATCATTAGCGGGATTGCAAAAAACAAGATGAAGAATTGACCAGTACGTTTCATAGAGACGAGAGTTAATGGTTTGGGCAATAAAAGTAATTTTTTTTTACTTATGTACCATTAATCCTCTGCCACAGAGGGACTAATCAGTGATTTTTTTCCTCCTACTTCACGTCCGCACCGTTCAAACACCCTTCGTCGGGGGTCACGAAACGGAGCGATCCGTCCGGGTTTTCCGCCATCAGGATCATACCCTGGGAATCGATGCCTTTCAGTTTCCGGGGAGCCAGGTTGAGCAGGAAACAAACACGCTTCCCGATGATCTCTTCGGCTTTGAAATACTGGGCGATGCCCGAAACGACCGTGCGGTGATCAAGGCCCGTGTCGATGGTGATCTTCAACAACTTGTCGGCTTTCGGCACCTTCACTGCTTCGAGTATGGTCCCTACGCGGATGTCCATCTTCGAAAAATCATCGTACGTGATCTCCGGTTTGGAAGGTTTCACGGGTTTTGCGGCAGCGGCGGCAGCGATATTGGCTTTCTTCGCGTCGAGCAGTTTCTGAATCTGTTTTTCAATGGCAGCATCCTCGATTTTTTCGAAGAGAAGGACGGCCTTGTTCAACTGATGACCGGATTCCAGCCAGTTCAGCTTGTCCCCGTCTTTCCACTTCATGGCCGGGATATTCAGCATATCCCTGATTTTTTTGGCTGAGAAGGGGAGGAATGGTTCCGCCAGGATGGAGAGCTGTGCGCAGATCTGGAGGGAAACATTCAAAATGGTTCCCACCCGTTCCTGATCGGCCGGATATTTCTTCCAGGGCTCGGCATCGGTGAGGTATTTATTACCCAGCCGGGCGAGGTTCATCATTTCAGAGAGAGCTTCACGAAAACGGTATGCCTGGAGGCTTTCGGCAATGCGTGCCGGGAATTTTTTCATTTCTTCCAGGGCGGCTTTATCGGCATCAGTCAGGGTGGCTTGAGCAGGGACGATCCCGTTAAAGTATTTTTCGGTAAGTACGATGGTGCGGTTCACGAAATTTCCCAGGATGGCGACCAGCTCGCTGTTGTTTTTCATCTGAAAATCCTTCCAGGTAAAGTCGTTATCCTTGGTCTCCGGAGCGTTCGACGTGAGTGTATAACGCAATACATCCTGCTTTCCGGGAAAATCTTCCAGGTATTCGTGCAGCCATACGGCCCAGTTCCGGGAAGTGGAGATCTTGTCGTTCTCCAGGTTCATAAATTCGTTGGCAGGAACGTTGTCGGGTAAAATGAAGGAGCCTTCCGCCTTCAACATGCAGGGGAAGATAATACAGTGGAAAACGATGTTATCTTTCCCGATGAAATGAACCAGTTTCGTTTCCGGGTCCTTCCAGTATTTTTCCCAGTCAGGAGTCAGTTCCCTGGTAGCCGAAATATAACCGATCGGGGCGTCGAACCATACGTACAGCACTTTGCCGTCGGCTCCTTCCACCGGCACTTTCACTCCCCAGTCGAGGTCGCGTGTCACAGCGCGCGGCTGGAGCCCCTGTTCGATCCATGACTTGCATTGTCCGTAAACATTGGTTTTCCAGTCATCCTTATGCCCTTCCAGGATCCATTCTCTTAACCAGGGTTCATATTGATCGAGAGGAAGAAACCAGTGTTTTGTTTCTTTCAGAACGGGCGGGTTACCGCTCAGGACCGACTTGGGTTCGATCAGGTCGGTAGCGTTGAGGGAAGTGCCGCACTTCTCACATTGATCGCCATAGGCTTTGTCGTAACCGCAATGAGGACAAGTGCCGGTGATATAGCGGTCGGCCAGAAAATGACCGGTGGCTTCGTCGTAATACTGCATCGATACTTTTTCGATGAACTGACCGGCGTCGTACATCTTCCTGAAAAACGCGGAAGCGGTTTCGTGATGGATTTTATTGGAAGTACGGGAATAGATGTCAAAAGAAATCCCAAACTCTTCGAATGATTTTTTGATCATCTCGTGGTATTTATCCACGATGGTTTGGGGAGAGATCCCTAGTTGCATGGCTTTTATCGTGATGGGGACTCCATGCTCATCGGACCCGCCGATGAAAATGACATCCGCATCGTTCATGCGAAGAAACCTGACATAAATGTCGGCCGGAATATATACTCCGGCCAGGTGCCCGATGTGAATCGGGCCATTGGCGTATGGAAGCGCCGAAGTGACGGTGTAACGTTTGTATGCTGGCATTTTAAAAATGTGTAATTTCGGCAAAATTACAAAAACGCCGTGATCTTATGCAGGCTCACATGATTACTCCTCCTTTTCTCAAGACGGGCGACCGGATCGCCATTGTCTCTCCTGCCCGGAGTATCACTTTTGAAGAAGTGCATCCTACCCTCAGGATATTGCAAAAATGGGGATTGGAAGTAGTGCTTGGAACGCATGTTTTCTGCAAGAGTGACCAGTATGCGGGTACGGATGAACAGCGGGTTGCCGACTTTCAGCAGATGCTGGATGATGATTCCATCCGGGCCATTTTCTGCTCGAGGGGAGGATATGGAACAGTGCGTTTGATCGACCGGCTCGATTTTACCCGATTCAACCAGCATCCTAAATGGATTATCGGTTACAGCGACGTCACCGTACTGCATTGTCACATCCTGAGGCACTGCGGTATTGAAACCCTGCATGCCACCATGCCGGTGAACATCAGGGAGGGGATGCCTCCTGAGAACCTGGAGTCACTCCGGAACGTGCTGTTCGGCACACGCATCCGGTACCTTATGTCGCCCCTCCCTCTCAGCCGGAATGGGGCAGGAGAAGGAGTGCTGACCGGCGGAAACCTCTCCATCCTTTATAGTCTGATGGGATCGGTCTCGGAACCCGATACGGACGGTAAGATATTATTTATCGAAGATGTGGATGAGTACCTGTATCATATCGACCGGATGATGATGACCCTGAAGCGGGCCGGGAAGCTGGATCACTTGCAGGGATTGCTGGTAGGAGGGATGGACCGGATGAACGATAATACAATCCCGTTCGGAAAAAACGCCTACCAGATCATTTCCGAAGCGGTAAGCGAGTATGCATATCCTGTTTGCTTCGGATTCCCTGCCGGTCATTGCGACAAGAACCTTGCCCTGATCATGGGGAGAAAGGTCAGCTTGAAAGTGGAGGAAAAGGCGGAGATCATTTTTAGTTAATGACAGTTTATTGATTTTATTGAATGGCAAAGAACAAGTTTTATACGGTATGGGTAGGGAAGAAGCCGGGGGTTTATTCCAGTTGGAATACCTGTAAAAAAGAAGTGGAGGGCATCAACGGGGCCAAATACAAAGGATTTCCGACCAGGGAGCTGGCCGAGTCGGCTTTCCGGGATGATCCTTCCAAATACCTTTCGAAGGGATTGAACGAACCGAAGAAGATTGTCTGTCATAATCCCATGATCGGTGAACCGATTGCGGATTCGATCTGCGTGGACGCGGCGTGCAGCGGTAATCCCGGGGTGCTGGAATACCGGGGAGTGGATACAAAAAGCGGAGCCCAGATCTTTCACAAGGGACCTTTTCCCGAAGGGACGGTGAACCTGGGTGAATTCCTGGCGCTGGTGCACGCCCTGGCTTTTCTGAAGCAACGCGGAATCGATTGGCCGGTGTACTCCGATTCAAGGACCGCCTTGACCTGGTTAAGGAACAAGGCTATCAAGACCACCCTGGAGCGGAACGAGAAAAACCGGGCGCTGTTCGAATTGGTAGACAGGGCTGTTAAATGGATCAACAACAACACCTGGCCCAACCGGGTGATCAAGTGGGAAACAGAATACTGGGGCGAAATACCGGCCGACTTTGGCCGGAAATAATTCACCGCATCATCGGGTAAAAGGCATCGGGGATGTGTGTCAATTGATGCGTTTCGCCGGTGACGATGATGGCGATGATATCAAACCGAACCTCCATGGAAAGGTTTTTACACCGGAGGTAAGCATTGGCGGCGGCAATAAGATTACGCTGTTTCTCCTTCGTAACGGAAGCTTCCGGCTCGGCGACGACATTCGACTGCCTGGTTTTCACCTCCGCGATCACCAACACGCCACGATCTTCTGCAATGAGATCCACTTCGTACCGGGCAAACCGCCAGTTGGTATTCCGGATCTTGTAACCTTTGTCTTTCAGGAACCCCGTGGCAATCTCTTCGCCACGTTTCCCCAATTCCATGTGATCATTCATTTTTTTCTTCTTAATCCCCCGAAGGGGAAAAAGGTAATGTGACAGAACCGGATTTTTTCAACGGAAAGAAGTATCTTTGTTGCAATGAATCCCATTAAGCGACTCGCCGGGCAAACAGCCATTTACGGTCTACCAAGCATCATCGGCAGAATTCTCGGGTTTCTGCTTGTTCCCTTATATACTCGTGTCTTTACCCAAACAGAATATGGCGTCGTCAATGTCTTCTATTCCTATTCTGCGTTACTGCTGGTCATCCTGACGTATGGAATGGAAACAGCCTTCTTCCGGTTCGCCCAGAAAGAAGAGGGTAAAAACAAGGTTTTCAGTACCGGTTTTCTTTCCTTGTTGATTTCCACCTCCGTTTTTCTGCTTTTTTCCCTTGTCTTTTCCAATACGGTGGCGAGATGGATCCAATATCCCGATCATCCGGAGTATGTTGTTTGGTTTGCCCTGATTATCGGCTTTGATGTTCTTTCGTCCATCCCGTTTGCCAAACTCCGCGCTCTCAACAGGCCCATCCGGTTTGCTTCGATCAAACTCGTCAACATTATTCTGAATATATCGCTGAACCTCTTCTTCATTCTCCTCTGTCCCTGGTTGATGAAGCACACGGAACCGGGCTTTTACGATCATTTTCTCCGGTTCATTTATACCCCGGAATGGGGCATTGAATATATTTTCATCTCCAACCTCATTGCCAGCGTTGCCGTCATTTTCCTGTTGATCCCCGAGATTAAAGGATTCAATACCCGGATGGATAAAGTCATGTGGAAGAGGATGTTCGTCTATGCCCTGCCCCTTCTTTTTGCAGGGCTGGCGGGTGTCGCCAACGAAACCTTCGACCGGATCCTGCTGCGTTACCTGCTCCCTCCCGGCATTGCGGAAGCACAGGTGGGGGTCTACGGCGCCTGTTACAAGATCGCGATCCTCATGACACTCTTCATCCAGGCATACCGGTATGCGGCCGAACCCTTCTTTTTCTCTTATGCCAAAGAAAAAGATGCCCGGCAGACGTATGCTACCGTCATGACTTACTTCGTCATTACCGTGTCCGTGCTGTTCCTCATCACGATGCTTTACCTCGAGGATGTAGTGATCCTCTTTATCGGCAGAGATTTCCGGGAAGGGAGCGCAGTCATCCCCATCCTGATGCTGGCGCATCTGTTTCTGGGGCTTTACTATAATTTGTCCATCTGGTATAAACTGACTGACCAGACCATGTACGGCGCCTATATTTCCGTTGGAGGTTGTATCGTGACCATCGTACTGAACATTCTGTGGATCCCCCGTTCTCCCGATCATTACCTCTCGGGTTATATGGGGTCGGCCTGGGCTACCTTCATCGGTTATGGACTGATGATGATCATCTCTTATTTCCTCGGACAAAAATATTACCGCATACCGTACCGTGTGGTTAAAGTATCTGCTTACCTCGTCCTGGCTGTTTTGCTTTATTACCTGAGTCAGTGGATCCATCCTGAATACAAACCCGTCAGGCTGGTATTCAACACTGCGCTCCTGGCCGGTTACCTCGTAGCGGTGGTCGTGATGGAAGGGCATAAACTGAAATCCTTTTTCTCATCCTGAAGCCCGTAACCTGCACCATCCTTTTTATTAACTTTGCAGATTTCAATCTCTTATGAAGATAAACATCGTAAATATTTCCCGTCATCCACTGCCCGAATACGAAACAGTTGCTTCTGCAGGAATGGACCTGCGGGCGAGCCTGGACGAAGAAATCGAGCTGAAACCCTTGCAACGGGCGCTCATCCCCACCGGATTGTTTATTGAATTACCGTCAGGCTATGAGGCGCAGATCAGACCCCGCAGCGGACTGGCCGCGAAGAAGGGGATAACGGTGCTCAATTCGCCGGGCACCATTGATGCTGATTACCGGGGAGAGATCAAAGTGATTCTGATCAATCTCTCGGCTGAAGACTTTATCGTGAGGGATGGTGAGCGGATCGCCCAGATGATCATCTCGGAACACGCTAAAGCGGAATGGATCGAAGTGGAAGAATTGAAGGAGACCGGACGTGGCGCCGGTGGTTTTGGTCACACAGGGACTCATTAATCGGATCTGACATGTATTCAAAAAAGATAGTATCTCTCTTCTTCGCCTTGCTCCTGCTGATCGTTTCCGGAGTAACGGCAGGTGTCCCCGGCGGAGACCAACCGGGGAAGACAGACCGTAACGACAAGAAAAAGACCGAAAAGCAAGGGAATGCCGCTGCGTTGATCGATGCCAAGCGGCTGGCAATCACCGGCAAGGAGTCCGAGGCGGAGGAGCAATTCCGGAAGTATATCGAAAAATACCCGGGAGATCCCAACGGCCATTTTGAACTGGCTCGCCTCCTGGCCGACAAAAAAAATGTTCAGGAAGCAATTACCCAGATCGAAGATGCCATCACCCTGAACCCCGGAAATTCATGGTACAAGCTTTTTGCTGCCGACTTATATCAGTTTGCCGGGAAATACAACGATGCCATTAAAATTTATGAACGCCTCATTGCTGACGAACCCGATAACCTTGATCATTATTACCAGCTCGCCAATCTCTATCTTTCAGCCGAAAAGTACAACGACGCGATCAGGGTGTACAACCAGATTGAAACCAAGATCGGCGTGACCGAAGAGATCTCTATTCAAAAACAAAAGATCTTTTTATTGCAGAAAGATTATAACGAAGCTGAAGACGAAGTCAGAAGCCTGATCAAAACTTTCCCCGGTGAGACCAAGTATATGGCTATCCTGGCCGAGCTGTATATGGCGCTGAACAAACAAGACAAGGCGTTTGAATTATACCAGCAGATCCTGGCCACAGATCCGGATGATCCTTACATCCACATGACGTTGGCCGATTTCTACCGGAAACAGGGCAATAAGGAAAAAGCTTTTGAGGAGTTGAAACTGGGTTTCGCCAATCCTTCATTGGATATTGACACCAAAGTGGCCATCCTCCTTTCATTTTACAATATAAACCAAGTCTTTGATGAGTTAAAAGACGAAGCGGAGACGCTGGCAGGCATTCTTATCTCCACTCATCCCAACAATCCCAAAGGATATTCCATCGCCGGCGATCTGTTTGTGCAGGATCAGAAATACAAAGAAGCGAGAGAAGTATTCGACAAAGCCGTTGAACTCGACAGCAGCAAGTACCTGATCTGGGAAGAGATTCTCCGGTTGGATGTCATGCTGGAGGATTATGATCACTTGCTGAAATACGGGAAAACAGCCACTGAACTGTTCCCTGAACAACCGGGAGCCTACATCATGAACGGGATTGCGATGTTCCAGAAAAAGGATTTCACGCAAGCCCTTGATCAGTTTAACCGGGCGCTGACCCTGTTAGTGAGCGATAACGACATCATCGCCCAGGTTTATATGCACCTGGGTGATACCTACCATGCCCTTAACAACCCCGAAGAATCGGACAAAGCGTATGAAAAGTCGCTTCAGTATAAGAGCGACAATGTATATGTGCTGAACAACTACGCCTACTACCTGTCGGTCAGGAACAAAGAACTGGATAAAGCGGAACGGATGGCGAAAAAGGCTGTCACCGCCGAGCCCGAAAACCCCTCCTTCCAGGATACCTACGGATGGATCATGTTCAAGCTGGGCAAGTACAACGAGGCGAAGGAATGGATCGGTAAAGCATTGAATGACCCGGAAGGCCCCAGCGGTGAGGTTCTGGAACATTACGGGGATACCCTCTACAAACTGGGTGATGAAGCGGGTGCAATGGAATACTGGCTGAAAGCCCGGACAAAAGGTGGCGGTTCTTCCTTGTTAGATAAAAAAGTTGAACAAAAGAAATGGATTGATTAGAAGTATGATGCGCCGGTTTATTATCATGTTGGCCTCCGCTGCACTGTTAGCAGGATTTTCCTCCTGCTCCAGCGAACGCAGGGTTATCAAAGAACCATTAATGGACGCCAAAGCTGATTTTCTCTTTTCAAAATTAAAAGAGAATGAGCTGAAATTCGATTACGTGACAGCAAAGTTTTCAGCCGAATATAAAAACAAAGACATCGAACAGGCATTCACCGGCCATATTCGCATACGTAAAGACAGCGTGATATGGATCAGTCTGTCGCCCATGATGGGGATCGAAGTCATCCGACTGATGATATCGCAGGACTCCATCAAATTCATCAACCGGATGAACAACACGTATTTCATCGGCGATTATAACTATCTCAATCGTTTTCTGAACACCGATATTGATTACGACATCCTTCAGGCTTTTCTCATCGGGAAGGACCTGTCGCATTATGACGATAACCGTTTCCGGGCTTCGGTCGATGGAAAGATGTACCGTCTCTCGACCCTTGATCGGCAGAAACTGAAAAAATATGTCAGGAATAACGGAGAAGGAGTGAAAGTGTTTATTCAGAATATCTGGCTCGATCCGGCCACGTATAAAATCACCCGGGCCGATGTAAAGGAAGTAAAGAAAGAGCATATCCGGCTTGAGGCGACTTACACTTCTTTCGAGGACATCCAGGGGCAATTGTTCCCGATGGAGATGCATTATAATATTTATGCTGATAACAATATCACCGTGAAATCAAACTTCTCGAAAGTCTCGGTAGATGAAGTACAGCAATTTCCTTTCAAAATCCCGGCCACGTACCAACCGATAAAAATAACTGATCAATGACTTCTGCTGCTCTGTCGCGCCTGTCTTGTATAACGATCATTTTCTGCATCCTGTTGCCGGGATTCTTCCTGGCAGACGGAACTGTGCAGGGGCAGTCACGGCAAAATCTGAATAAAACGAAGAAGCAGCTGGAAACAGAAATAGAATACACCAATTCTCTGCTGGATCAGACAAAGAAATCAAAGGAGACTTCACTGAACAAGTTGCGGTTGCTGAACCGGCAGATCGATAGACGGGAAGCCCTGATCCAAACCATCAGCGCCGAAATCGGTTCGGTGGATAACGAGATCGCAACCAGCAACCAGACCATCCTGTCGCTGAAGGAGGAACTGAATACCCTGAAACAGGAATATGCCCGGATGATCTTATACGCCTATCGCACCATGCGGACAAACAACCGGCTGGTGTTCATCTTCTCGTCAAAAGATTTCAACCAGGCGTATCATCGCTTGAGGTATTACCGGCAATATGCTGAGTTCAGGAGGAAGCAGGCAGATAAGATCCGGCAAACACAGGCGGAACTGCTGTTGAAACAACAGGACCTGCATTCTATACGCGATCAGAAAGTGGAGCTGGCAGATGCGCAGGAAAAAAGCAGGCAGAAACTGACCCGCGAAAAACAGGAAAAAGATAACACGGTCAAGGAACTCACCAAGCGGGAGAAAGAATTATTGGCCACGTTAAAGACCAAACAAAATGCCTTGAATAAGTTGCAGGCCGAGATCGAGAAACTGATCGCGAACGAACGGGCTTTCGCGAGGAGAGCCGGATCGAAAACTTCCACCGAAATGTCATCCACCCTGGCTGAAAAGAAGCTTTCAGGGACCTTTGCCGCCAGCCGGGGATCATTGCCCTGGCCATCGGAAAAGGGGGTTGTTGTCAGCACTTTTGGGGAACATCCACACCCGGTGCTGAAATATGTCAAGGTAAAAAACAACGGGATCGATATTTCGGTTACCAACGGTACGACTATCCGTTCCGTGTTCCAGGGGAAGGTGAGCCGGATCCTCTCTGTTCCCAACCTGAACAAGGTGGTAATCATCAGGCACGGGGAATACCTGACGGTTTATTCCAACATGCAGGAGGTAAACGTATCGGAAGGGCAGGAGGTAAAGACCAAACAAACGATCGGAAAGATCCATTCTGATCCGGAAGATGGGAAATCGGAACTTCATTTTGAAATATGGCTTGGGAAAACCATTCAGGATCCGCAGGAATGGTTAAGCAGATGATGACAAGGGGGAAATAATGGAATCACATATCGGGGAGATTGCGGCGTTGCTGACAGCCATGTTCTGGACAGTTACTGCCCTCGCCTTTGAAGCAGCTTCAAAACGTATCGGTTCGTTGATCGTCAACCTGTTGCGATTGGTCGCCGGGTTTGTATTTTTACTCATTTTCGCTACTTTTTACCGTGGGTTACCCTTGCCGGTGGATGCGGAGGCAAGCACCTGGTTTTGGCTGATCCTGTCGGGGTTTGTCGGATTCGTGTTCGGCGATTTCTGCCTATTCCAGTCATTCGTGGTGATCGGAGCCCGGATCTCCATGCTGATTATGGCGCTGGCTCCGCCCATCACTGCCTTTTTCAGTTGGATTTTCCTCGGTGAGACCATGACTCTCTGGAACCTGATCGGGATGATGGTGACCGTGCTGGGTATCGCTTTTGTGGTATTAAGCAGAGATGGTGAAGAAGGAAACGGAGGCATTTTCCGAAGGCTCAAATTCAATTTCCCCGTGTGGGGATTGCTGCTTGCTTTTGGCGGCGCCGTGGGGCAGGCGGGTGGACTTGTCCTGAGCAAATACGGCATGAAAGACTACGATCCGTTTGCTTCCAGCCAAATCAGGGTGATGGCCGGGATCGTCGGTTTCTCGCTCATTATCACTTTACGCAAACACTGGAAAGATCTTTTTCATGCAACCCGGTTGCCCAAACCGATGTTGCAACTCACCACGGGCGCTTTCTTCGGCCCGTTCCTGGGCGTTTCGTTCTCCCTCATGGCCGTTCAACATGCCAATATGGGAGTAGCGGCTACCCTGATGGCCATTACTCCGGTGCTGATCATCGTACCTTCCATCTTCCTGAACAAGGAGAAAGTGACCATGAAAGAAATCATCGGCGCCGTCGTGGCGGTGATCGGTGTCGGAATTCTCTTTATCTGAGCATGATCATTTACGGATCAGGATCTTCCCGGTCATCGTTCCTTCGGAACGTTCCACTTCAAGGAGGTACATGCCGGCTGCCAGCTTCGAGAAATCCAGCTTTCTGACGAACCCTTGCTGTACGCGGATTCCTTCTTCCGAAAAGATCAGCGCATGGTTGTTGGAATAGAGCCGTAACGCCACGATTTCCGGAACAGGCGTGGATATGTCTAAGGTGAAATGTCCATCGGACGGATTGGGTGTGACGGCAAAACGGAATGCAGCTCCCGGCTCTTCAATGGCGGTACAATCCTTAAAAGAGATGGCAATGGAGTCGTGGTTGGCACAGCCATATTGATTGGTCTTCGTCACCTTAAACCAAGTGGTTCCGATGCCGCCCGTCAGGGAGGTATCCGCCGTGATCGATGGAGTGGTGAACGACCCTGGTGTCCACCAGTAGGTTCCCGGTTCCAGGGTATCAAGGCTTAACATGATCGATTGCCAATGACAAACGGTATCGTTCGGGTCAACGGAAATAGATACCTGGGGTATATTTCCGATGGTCAGAATCATGCTGTTGCTTGTTTCGGTGTAAAGAGCATAACCACGTAGGGTCAGTTTTACCGAACCGGCGATGATATCATTAGTTCCGGGAGTGTATACCGGATTCAGGAGCGTGTCTTGATCAAAGTTTCCATCGCCGGAAGTGGTCCAGATCAGTGAATCAGCCAGGCTTTCCTGTCCAGCAAGCTGGTATGTTGAGCCGGCGCAGATCGTATCATCGGGACCTGCATTCATTTCCGGGAAAACAGGTGGCGGGAAGGTGATGTAATCGATCCGGGCACGGTCATCCCCTACATTCATGTACACATCCTTGACGTAACTCCATTTAAAAGTATGGGTGCCGGCAACAACGGGAAAGGCGACTCTTCCCCAGGGTATTTCGCCCGACCATTGACCTGCTTTGACCCCGTCAATGAAAAAGTACAGAAAGTCCCATTCAGGTTCCGATGATACCTGACGGTAAAAACTGATGCTGTCGTCGATGGCTGACGAATAAGTAATCTTCAGTTCTGACGACTGATTCTCATATATCCACCCCGATTCTGCTGACCACACACCTTCATATACCGTATCGTCGGTCAGGATCCAGTTTTTATAGCCTCCGAATTGCCAGGGGAATTTGGTGAACGTATGGGTTTCCCAGTCTTCAACAAGAGCCCCGACAGTCCCGATGTACTGATAGGATGTATGATACAGCCCGGAGCGTGACTCTGCAAGGAGACTGATCCCGGAAGAGGGGGGCACCTCTTCCCCCACCATGACACTGTACGTAGCTGTCTTTGATTCACCGGCAGGGATGATATCGTAATACGCACTGTCGTTGATTACCGAGACCGTTTCCTGAAGGGAGGAAAGATGGCCGCAGGTATGGAGGCAATCAAAGTCTCCCGTGTTGGAAGTCGTCACGATAATATCTGCCGTTTCCCCGGGATCCAGGCGATGGTTGCCATTGCCGGTGAGGAGATCGTCAATAACAAAGCCGGTAATGACCAGTTGAGGGGCATGCGATTCGAGCATGAAATGACTGATCCACGTGGTGTCCTCATCGCTTGTCTTTACATTGATTTTTACCTGAAGGTTATCGGGGATGGTATCCGATACTTTCAGGGAGTATCCCTGCGGGATGGTCTTGATCTCGCCGGGAGCCATGGTGCCGTAATTTTCGATGCTATCGGTGATCAGGATATAAGGTGAGTCAGTATTGATAGATATCGAAAGAGAGGTGCCGGGCTGATCGCCGATATTCTTCATGCCGAGGTTCAGGTACAGGGAATCTCCGTAGTTCATGTTCTGCCGTCCTTTCCCCGTGATCAGCGACAATTCGTTGGAATAGTAGGTGACAAAGGGTTGGTTGGGTGGAGGACCGATGTAAATCGGGCTTACATAGGCCATGGCCCGGCCTGATCTGTTATCAGTCCATACCGGGTATACTTTCATATTATTGGACTGGATACCGAGATAATCTCCAAAATAACCCGTTGCCAGCCCGGTGATCGGCCCGGGGGTGAAGGCGACGTCACTGACTTTCATCTCCGTCCATGTATCGCCGGCATCATACGAAAAAGCTACCCATGCTTCCGCTTGCTCGGAGGAGGTATTGCGATCATCATAAAACAGCACCGCCAGGTTCCCTGTAACGGGATCACAGGTGATCCAGGGGAAGAAGTGATTCTTGCCGAGTCCGGAAGGATCCTGGTTGATGCGGATGGGAGAGGACCAGGTGGCCCCGCCATCCATAGAACGGATCAGATATGCATCGATATCCGTTCCTGAATTGATTCCCGGGACACCGATGTTGGCCCAGGTCACATAAATGGTTCCGCGGTAAGGGCCGTTACTGATATCTACGGCTGCAACGGGAAAAGAATTAACCCGCATGTTCTTATTGGTCTCTGAATTACGGATTCCTTTGATATTGCTGATGACCCTGACAGCAGGAGCGAAGATGCCTCCGCCGTCAATCGATTTAGCCATGCCAATGGCGGTCTCATCACTGGGCCAGCTGTCGTAAATCGCCCAGAACGCATACACTTCTCCGTTTGGGCCGGTTTGGATATTTACTCCCTGATTGTGGCTGCCGGCATGCACTTCAGAGCTGATCACCAGGGGAGAGGTCCAGGTCAGACCGTGATCTGAACTTCTGACAATCTCTATTTCCCCGTCATTGGAAGCGCCTGAGATAAAACTTGTCCAGGCATTGTACAGAAAACCTTCGTACGGACTGGTAAGGGAATTGTCAATCCACAGGTGGTTCTTGTCAAGAATGTCTGATCCTCCCGGCGCAGGCCCCGAGACAACGTCGGTCCAGGTCTGCCCCTGATTTGTAGAATAAGCTACATTCTGGCCCCAGTTGTTACTGATCTTTCCGACATACCACCAACCATTGCGGCCGATAGCGGTCGTAGGGTCGCCCGAGTTACTCTGACCGGCTCCGGTGACCGATCCCCCCCAGGAAGCAGCAGCATCCGAAGAATAGAGATAATCAGATCCATACAACTGCATGATCGTTGCACCTGTCCAGTCGGTCGAATTATTGGAATTCAACACGACATTCTCATTTTCGGGATTAACAAAGATTGATGTTTCCGACTGGGTGGTCTCTGATTCCTCCGTTACAGGTACATCCGGAGAGTCCTGCACAAAAACTCCGTTGGCCCGGATTACAGAACCCGTCGGGATGGCATCCGGAACTACCAGGTAAGGATTCCCTTCCACATATCCCAGCGAGATCATGTGTTTCCAGTACGACAGGTTATCCCGGCGGGTATCCACGATCTTTTTCCCTTCCGGGCTCACTTTGGGGAACCACCTTGGATTTTGCGCATTGCCTGCTTCACAGCAGAAAAAGATCATCAGAAACAGGAAGTATTTGGAGAGATGCTTCATGGGAAGGGTTCTTTATAACAAAGTTACAAAAGAAATGATGTCAAAAGAAAAGAGGGCGTCCGAATCATCCGGACACCCTCACCCCAAAATAAAAAGCTATTAAAGTTAAAACATGTCTTACCTCTGTATGACAACCTTATGTACCGATTGGTTGCTTCTGGTTTTAATAATCAGATAATATAATCCTTCAGGTAAGTTGGAAAAGTTCATATTCTGCCCGTATTTTCCTGAAATGGCAATATTTTTCAGAGAGAAGACTTCACTTCCAAGGAGATTGAGAAGAGATATATTTACCAGGTCTGTTCCTGACGGGGAAGAAATTTCGATCCGGAATTTTCCGGGATTGGGATTTGGAGAGACATGAACATAACAGGCTGATGGCTCATCTACTCCTTCAGGAATGAAACTCAACACGATGGTATCGCTCATGGAACAATCATTAAGCGTTACGTCAGTCCAGTATGTATCGCTGACATTGCCTAGAAAACCAACCGTAATGGTTTGGGTAGTGGCCCCGTTTGACCACAGGTAAGTGGCGCCGGGATTTCCTGCGTCAAGCGTAACCGTTCCCGATTGAGGAAGGATCAGATCGTCTCCGAGGTCAACGACAGGGTTCGTATTGATGGTCGTCTGGGCCGGCGTTGAATAAGAGCTTTCGCTGCAGTCGTTCACCGTTTTGACAGAGATCTCGGCCAATCCGGTGAAAGAAGGACTCCAGGTCACAGTACCGGTGGTATCAGCTCCGGCAATAGTTCCTGCTCCGGCTGGCTGAATTCGCCAGGAATAATAGTTGGTGTTGGCAGTCGGGGGAATGGTATAGGCTGAAGAAATCACTCCCTGACAGAGTTGGGTGGGACCCGCAGGGGTTCCGGGGGCTCCGGGGAAAGGCCGGAGATGAATGGTCAGACCGGGAGAAAAGGAGCTGACTCCGCACAACCCGCTCGCCTGTACCGAAAGGGTAGCGTATCCGGTGTAGGTATCACTCCAGTTAATCATAACGGAGTTATCCGATGGGGTCATGACACCGGCAGAATCGGGAACAAGGTTCCAGGTATAGCTCGATGCACCGCTGACAGCAACGGTGGTGTATGTTTTGTTAGAACTGTTCATGCACAGCAACGTGTCGCCTGAGGGTTGTTCCGGAGATGCGGGAACCGGGTTGACCGTGATATAGTTGTTTTTAGTTACGGAGACGTTGGTCAGATTATAAGAAGTAGTCAGGGAAACGTTGTAGGTGCCGGGAGTGTTATAGACAATATTTTGAGGATGCTGAACGGATGACGAGGATGGGGTGCCACCGGGGAAAGTCCATGCCCAGGCAGTGGGCGCCCCTGTTGAAAGATCGGTGAAATCGACGTTCTGCCCGGCGCAGATGGTGGTGGAATCAGCGGTGAAATCTGCGGAATATGGAGTGTAAAGATCCGATGACCATAACCCGCGGCCATAGGTGGCAGCCCTGATCACATCCTGGCTGGTGGAATCATTGTCGTAGTAAATTTCCAATTCCGAAATGATCGCATTGAGCGGGAGACCGGTATTATAAAGGATCCATCCGCCGGTGGTCTGATCCTGGTAATATACGCCTGCGTCGCTTCCAACGTAGAGCGCTTCAGGGTTTCCGTTTTTATAATACACGATCGCGTTTTTGGATACGGCAGGGAGAGTCCCGGTGATATTTGTCCAAGTCTGTCCTTTGTTAATGGATTTGTACACGCCATTTCCCATAACGATGTAAACGATATTCTGATCAGTCGGATGGGCTGCAATATCAGCCGGTTTTCCTGATGTGGGGAGAAGAGAGGTGAGATCGGTCCAGGTGACAGTGCTCCCCAGGGCATTGTCGGTACGGAAGAATTTATTGTCGTACCTGGAAGCATACAGGATCTGCGTGTTGGCCGGTGATTGTTCCAGGTCGAGCAGATTCTGGCTGTTGCTGTTCCCGAGGTTGTCCGAGATCTTGGTCCAGGTGGGACTTGATGCTTTGACATCCAAACATCGCCAGATGTTATTATACCCGGCAAACATCACTTTGGGATCAGATTTACTTAGGATGAACGGAGTTACCCACGCCCCGCTTTCGGTAATGCCTCCCACTCCGCTGCCGCCGATCTGGGTCTCACTGCCGTTATTGATCGTACGGAAGATATCGCCGTAATAGAGGGTATGGTACATGTAAGAGGAGTTCTGGAAATCGATGGCGCATTCCATCCCATCGCCTCCGCCGGTGGCTTCCCATCCGGTGGGATAAAGGGTGTAAGTGCCATTATCCTGATGCCCGTTGATGACTTGTTGTTTTACCGTCTGACTTTGCCCCAGCTTGTAAATCTGCCCGATGGTCAATCCGACGGTGATGTCATTCCAGGCAGTCCCTCCGTTAGAGGTCCAGTAAATACCGCCATCGTTACAGGAGTAAAGTTTCCCGCTCAGGGGAGAATAGGTAAGGTAATGGATATCAGCATGGACGGCTGGGACACTGCATCCGCCGTACCAATGTGCATTGATGGCCCAGGTGGCGCCACCGTTTGATGATTTAAAAATATTAATCCCGCCTACATAAACAACCTCTGCATTGGTGGGATCGACAGCGATAGAAAGGTCATACCATCCTTGTCCGCCACTTCCTGTCCCGGTGCATGACCAGTCAAGGATGTTAGGAGAAGTGGAACGGGCGGTGAAATTCAGCCCAGCATCCGTGGAACGGTATAATCCTTGATAACCGCTGCTGCTGTTAGACTGAAGAAAGTAAACGTAGTTTGGATTGGCAGGGGTTACGGCAATCGTACCACGCTGCCCTGAAGTCAACCCCGACGTGATCTGGGTAAAGGTAGTTCCATTGTCGGATGATCTCCAGAAATTAGCGTTATAAGCGGCATAAACGATGGTGTGATCGCCCGGTTTGAAACAGATATCCTTGAAGTTGCCCGATTTGGACAGGCTCCAGGAAGACCCTCCGTCGACAGAGCGGTAAACTCCGCCACTGGTGGCAGCCAGGTAAATCTGGGCATTGGTCGGATCCTGGATGATCTTTCCCACCGTTTGATTACCCATTCCCGTGTTGGACGCCGTCCAGGTCGAACCGCCATTCAGGCTCTTGAATACACCAAGGCCGGGGGCATCCCCTGCATCCCGGTCACCGGTCCCGATCAGAATCTTCGATGCGTTGGAAAAATCAACCACGATGGCGGAGACTCCGAGAGTGGCCAGCGAATCGGTAGTAGTGGTCCAGGTTACTCCATGATCATTGCTTCTCCAGAATCCCCCGGAAGGGGCTCCGATATATAACTTATTCTGATCAGTCGGATGAAAGGCCACGACATTGATCCTGCCGATCCCTTCATAACCGGCTGGTCCGGGGTAAGGAATCACGGAGGGCCCGAGAGAAACCCAGTTGCCATTGTTAGAACGGTTCCCTTTATAGTTTTTCAGGGCCTTCGACACCGCGTCGGGCGCCGGACGGGACCCGTCCGGCGCAACGCGAAACTGTGTCCAATATTCCCATCTTTTAAAAACCTTCCAGCCGCAGCCTTTGGTGATGGGACGGTTTTGCCAGTATAGGTTAAAGGCCCGTTGAGTCTGGTAAAAATTAGCAGCAGGATCCTGCATCATCCTGATCCAATAGGGATAACTGGCCGTATCCCCGGTGGAAACGGTTGATTGATCAGATTGCTGCGATATCCCTGCTTGTAAAACAAACAGGATTAATCCCAGGGTCAATAAGGTCTTTCTCATATACAGATGATCTTTTATTTCTGAATAACCAATTTTCTGGTGACTTTGTCTGTCGGAGTGCTGATCAGGAGGTAATAAACTCCATCACGCAATACCGAAAGGTCAATGACAGCGCTGTACTTACCCTGCAACGAGATGTCCGGTAACTGGTAAACAAATTCGCCAAGTACATTCATAATGCGGAGATCAAAGCGGTGATCAACAGAAGAGGCCACATCGAGTTTGAACTTGCCATTACTGGGGTTCGGAGTGACAATCACATTGAGTTTACCGTTGTATTCGGGAATGCCCGTCGGATCATAGTAGTTCACGGTAATGGTATCGCTGCCAACACAGCCATTGGAGGTGACATCAACAAAATAGGTGTCGGCTTCATTTCCCTGATATCCGACTGTAATGGTCTGGGTTGTTGCGCTATTCGACCACAGATAGGATGCTCCGGGATTACCGGCATCCAATGTGGTGGTCTGCAATTGGGGGATCGTGAGATCCTCACCGAGTTCTACCACCGGGTATTCGTTCACGGTGATCTCCAGCGGTTCGGAGTACAGACTTTCACTGCAATTGTTGCCTGCTTTCACTTTCAAAGTGGCCGTTTCCATGAAGGATGCATCCCAGGTCACCGTACAAGCCGTGTCGAGCCAGGTTATTGTTCCGGCGGTTGATGGTTGAAGCGACCAGGTATAATTGAGGGCATTTTCAACAGGACTCGTGGAATAATCCGAGGTGGTCTGCATGCCGAAGCACAGAGATGCCGGACCTGAAGGCTGATTCGGAACTACGGGGAAGGGCTGGATGTGGATCGTCAGTTCGGGAGAATACCCACTGATTCCACAACCATTGGCAGCCTGAACCTTCAGATATGCGTATCCAACGTACGTATCACTCCAGTTAACCACACAGGTGTTGGAGTCGGAAGGAGTAACCACACCTGCCGTATCGGGTGTCAATACCCAGTTGTAGGTTACAGCCTGGGGAACGGGTACTACCGTGTACAAGGTGTTTGTGCTGTTCATGCATAATTCAGCATTTCCTTCCGGAGCCGATGGAGTAGAGGTAGGACCACTGACGGTAATATAAGCGGTCTTGGTAATGGTATTGGGGCAAACGGAATTGGTAGCTGTCAGGGTGACACTGTAACTGCCGGCATTGGTGTAAACGATATTCTGTGGATGCTGATCCGTTGAAGAAGCAGGGGTTCCACCGGGGAATGACCAAAGCCAGCTCGTCGGGTTGCCTGTGGTTAAATCAGTGAAGTCTACATTATTTCCGTTGCAAATAGCCGTTGAATCAGCTATGAAATCGGGGGCGGGACCACCGTTGGGAATAACAGGAACATTGGCATTGTATCTGAAGTAGTTCTGTAAAGTGATGGTCACATGCATGGTTTGTCCGACAACCAGCGTGTTGGGAATGGTAATGGTGACGGGGCTTCCTGTACCTGTAGCGGTGCCCAGAATCTGGTCATTCAGCGTAAGAGCAATGAACGATCCGGTGTTGGCGGTAACCTGAAAAGAGGTGGTGCCTGCCTGGATGTTCGGGTTATGGGATACAGTGAGTGTTTGAGGAACTTCAGAATACACTACCGAAAAAGCATCTCCATGGTGGTGGAATAAATGATAGGTTACCATTTTGTTGCTGGTGTTATAAGGCCAGCTTGATTGTTGCAGAAAATACTTTCCGGCTACATTCCCAAAGCATGGCAGGAACCCGCGTGAAGCCGGATTTGTTCCATAGGTGGGCATAAAATTGGGCCAGAAGTTATCCATCATGCCCCACAGGTAGGTGTCATTCACGAAAGAATATGATACTTCGGAAGCGGCGATCAGGCCCAGCGCACCGGCATTCTGCCCGTTGTATGTGTAACGGTGGAACTTCTCTGCGAAACATTCACTGCCATAGTTGTATTTTCCGGTCAGGCAGTTGATAGAGAAGATAAACGAAAGCTGGTTCACGTTGGTCAGCCCGTTGATGTTTGAGTTGCCGTAGGCAGGTTCTCCCCAACCCGTTTCACCGCCATGGTCGCGATGCATCAGGCAGAAAGCACCTGCATTGATAGCAGCATTGATCTGGGTTCCATTTCCACCGGTCCAGCAGCAAGGCATCTCGGCAGGAGTAGCCGGAATATAATTCTGTCCAGCCGGACCGAAATAGTTGATAACCGTGCTGGTATTGGTAGCCGTTGACCAAACGCTGCCCGGTGTACCGCTGTATACTTCATTGATACGAACAGGTGTTTTCAACTGAACATTCTTCCAGAACCCTCCGGTAACTTCCGAACAGATCTGGAACCAACGCTCCGTTTGCCAACCTAAAGCGGTGATAGGATGAGAATAGAAATAGGCAGATGTCGGAGGATTCCGCTCATAATTGAGGAATTTGGTGACCATCACTTGTAATTGTGAAGCATCGTTAGCCGTAATGCGGGCCATGCAGATATCCGGCAAACTGTCACCGGTGACATCGCCAAACATGTTGTCGGAAACACAGTATGAATCCCAGATCGGAGAAATGACCGAACAGGTGGCATCGGCGCCGTAATCACCTAATAGGAGGATAGCTGAAGGAGCAGGATTCCAGGTATGATAGGCATTATCGATATAAGATTCGATAGCGGTGGTGGTGTTACCGCCGACTTCGGTTAAGGTCTTCACAACCGTTGAAATACCCTGCTGGATACGGAACCTCCGTATGGAATCAGCCCATTGAACAAAGGGAGCTCCGGTGGGAGTGATGATCAGGTATTCATATCCGGGGACATCCGTTACTTCCTGTGCCCTGGCGTCATAATCTATCTTGGGGAGAACAGAAGCGTTGAACAGCGCATCTTCCAGAATCGGATCCCAGAACCGGCTACGGAGACGATCTTCTCCAAAATGACCGTTTCCTCCCTGGAAACTGATCTCAATTTTCAGGTCTCGATATATTTTAAGTTCTTTCGTGACAGGATTATATTGAAAAGGAGTGATCCCGAGCATTACTACGTCCACACCGCGAATCTGGGTGGGAGCGGAAAGAGTGACCGGTTGCGCAGGATAAAATGCATTGGTGGAATAAACCTGCATATTTTTATGATACTCCATTTCACCGGCCTCATCTTCTTTGGGAATCCTGGGCGCCGGAATGATATCTATGTTTTGCATGGTCTCTACCCGAGAGGAGAGAATATGCAAGGTAGCAGTGGCTCCCTGCGGAATCGCTATATACCTTCCGTTACCGGGCAGATTGGGACAGCCTTCATCATTAAAAAGAAAGCTACCAGGCAATCCGATATTTTTCATTACCTGACCATCCACCGGTATATCTTCCAGGTTCAGATCATGGATGGAGAAATTAATACTGGCTGATTTGTCGGTGGATGCCTGGAGTGTGAATCCGGCATTCGACCAAGGGTCGGAATACGTGACTTTCTGTGCTGACAATCCTTGCATCAGCAGCAAAAAAATCATGGTTAACAAGGTGTAAAAAACATTCTTCATGTTTGTCGGGATTGATTAATACAATAAATAATAATGACTTGGATGAATTTGGGATAAAGATAGAGAATTATAATCAAAAAACCAGATGTTATGTATAAAACCTATCAAAAAAGGCTGACCAAACCGGCCAGCCTTTTTTATATCGTCTTTATTATTAGAGCGATAGATTATTTATCGATGACGATTTTCTTAACGATCGATTTACCGTCGTCTACTACTTTCAGGTGGTAGAGGCCTTTCGGCAGGGAAGAAAGATCGATAACAAGCGTCAGGTTGTTATTAACGGTGACATCATTATCTGAATAAACGAGGCTTCCCAGAATATTATAAACAGACAGGTTCACCTTGGTAGCTCCGTTGGTTTTCATTGTCAGGGTCAATTTGCCCGATGTGGGGTTAGGATAAACCGAGATTCCGAATCCTTCATTTTCGCCGATACCGACGGTGTTCCGGATCAGGGTGGAAGCAGCTTCCGAAAGAGCTCCTTCGCAGCCGCTCTGGACACCTTTAACGGAAATAGTAGCGATTCCTCTGAAAGAAGATTCCCAGGTAACAGTGCCCGTAGTGCCGGTTCCGCTAATTGTTCCGGCTTCAGCAGGAGTCAGCGTCCAAACATAGGATTCAGCACCTGTAATACCAGCTGTGATATAGTCGGAGGTGGTAACGGATTTAAGGTCAACCGTGTCGGGTCCTTCCGGAGTAGCAGGGGAAGTAAGAATGGGCAGAACATTGACAGAGAATTCTGCAGATACGTCACCTTCGCCACAGTCGTTAATGCCTTTCACTGAAATACCAAGAGAACCGGTGAAGGCAGGATCAAGAACCAGTGTCTCGCTGGCAGTATTGCCTGCGAAACCACCGGCGGTTTCGGGATTGACCATCCAGATATAGCTGGTAGCATAAAGAACGCCTTCAGTAGTGAAGACAGCGTCGGAAGAGCCCTGGCAGAGTTGCACTTCGCCTGTCGGCGTAGCAGCGATACCGGGGATTTCATGCACCTGAGCTTCCATTGAATAAGTGTTGGAACAGGTTCCGTTGCTGGTAGCGGTGAGGCTTACCGTGTATGTTCCGGCAGCCGAGAATACATGGGTCGGGTTCTGCAGGGAAGAGGTATCGGAACCGGAGGCAGGATCACCAAAGTTCCAGGCCCAGGAGGTAATGGTACCGCCATTGGCTACTGACAGATCAGTGAACTGGGTAGGTGAACCGAAACAAACAGTGTCAGCCGTAAAACCGGCTTCCGGGAAGTTATAAACATGAATGAAACTTTCTTTTACGGTAGTATCGGCTTCGGTACCGTTAGAAACGATCAGTGTCACAGAATATTCACCGGTAGCGGCATATACAATATTTTGCGGATTCTGATCCGTGGAGGTTTCGGGATTACCACCTTCGAAGGTCCAGGACCAGGAAATGGGGGAACCTGTCGAGTGATCGGTAAAATTAGTGCCTGATTCTTTGCAGAGGTTCGGTGCGCTGGCGGTAAAGTCAGCTCCGAGTTGGTTATTCGTTACTTCTACTTCATCGCTGTAACGCAGGTAATTTTCTTTGGTAACGGTTACCAAAACTTTTGTTCCGACATCCAGTAACGGGATATCAATGACAACAGCGGTGGTTCCATTACCTTCGGCAGTGGCAATGATTTCGTTATTAACCGTGAGGGCGATCAGTGAACCTTCGGTGGCGGTGATATTGAATGCCACGGAGCCATAGTTGATAACTGTATCATGGTTAACAGTGAGTTCCTGAGGCACTTCCCAATAGAGGCGGGTGAATGCATCGCCGTGCATATGGAAAAGACGGTAGGTGACCGTTTTGTCGCCGGTGTTATAAGGCCAGCTTGATTGTTTCAGGAAATACTTGCCGGCTGCATTTCCAAAAGCAGGAAGAGCTCCGCGTGATGCCGGGGTGGTGCCTTCAGCAGGCATGAAATCCGGCCACATGTTGTCGTACATACCCCAGGCGTACGTATCATTCACGAAGGAATAGGAAGTCTCGGTGGGGCAAACAACGCCGAGAGCGCCGGCATTGACTCCATTCTTGGTATGACGGTGGAATTTTTCACCAAAACATTCGGCAGAACGATGAAAGGCTCCTGTCTCACAGTTGATGGAGAAAACAAAAGCGAGTTTATTCTGATTGTTCAGTTGTCCGATATTGGTGGTAGTATAAGAGGGTTCTCCCCAGCCTGTATAGTTCCCATGATCGCGGTGCTGTAACATAAAGGCGCCGGAGTCAAGTGCATTGTTGATCTTGGTGGCTGTTCCACCGGTCCAGCAGCAAGGCATTTCAGCAGGCGTCTGTGGGATATATCCGAGGCCGCTGGGTCCGAAATAGTTTACAACACTACTGGTGTTGGTGGCGGATGACCAAACACTGCCGGGAGTACCTTGGTAGACAGCATTGATACGGCGAGGATTCTTGTCATGTACGGTGCGGAAAAATCCACCGACGACTTCAGAGCAGAGTTGGAACCAGCGTTCGGTCTGCCATCCGAGGGCCGTAATGGGAAGGTCATAGAACAACGGATCCATGACAGGATTGCGTTCATAGTTGAGGGCTTTGCTGACCATCACCTGTAATTGTGCAGCATTATTGGCAGTGATACGGCTGAAAACAATATCGGGCATTTCATCGCTGTTCACGTCGGCGTATTTGTTATCCGAAGCAAAATCGGGATATCCGTCCGGGTGATTGTACAGATAACTGATAATATTCTTGGTCGTATCTGTCCCGTAGTCGGCTAAAAGGAGGCAGGCAGCGGGTTTAATGGTCCAGTTATTATAGGCATTGTTGAACCAGGATTCCAAGGCTGCAACAGTATTGCCACCGCACTGGGTGGTGGTGAATACTTTGGTCAGGATACCCTGCTGGTTACGGAAGTTTTTGATAGAATCAGCCCATTGTGCAAAATCAGCACCTGTCGGGATAACGATGATATATTCGCATTCATCGTTTTTGGCTTTCTGGGAGTATGACTGGAAGCGTTTGTCAAAATCAACCGCAGGGAGTGCGCCGGAGTTCAGAATCTGATCCTGGAGGATAGGTTCCCACCAGCGGCTCCGGAAAGCGGGATCGCCAAACTGACCATTTCCACCTTCGAAATTAAGCTCAACGCGGATGTCTTTGTAAACGATCAGGTCCTTGGTAACCGGGTTATATTGAAACGGGGTGAAGCCCAGAATGACGACATCAACGCCACGAATCTGGTTTACTTCGGACATCTGTACCGGTTCGGCAGGATAGAAGGCGTTTTTCGAATAGACCTCGGTATTCTTGCTGTAAACGAGCGGATTGGGATCGTTATCCAGCGGAAGAACCGGGGCAGGAGCGATATTTACATTATGGATGGTTTCGACGTTCAGTGAAATAATACGGAGTTTCGGCGTCGCACCGGTTGGAATGGCAATATATTTTCCTTTTCCCGGGAGGTTTGGCATCCCTGCATCGTTAAAAAGGAAGTTGCCGGGCAGGTTTACATTTTTCATCATCTCTCCGTTAATATTCACATCTTCGAGTGAGAATGATGGAACAGAATAAACCACCTCAGCCCTGTCCGTGCCGGAACTCACCAGGTTCATCCCTGCCTTGCCCCAACAATCGGAATAGGAGTATGTCTGCGCAGTTAAAGTGAAGGTGGCAAACACACACAAACATAAGAGTAGATAGGCTTTTTTCATAGAATTGTTTTTATTGGTTTTCAGTCATTTTTCCACTTTACAAAGTTAAAAAATTTCTCCGAAAATTAAAAATTCCGCCGGAGAATGTCGACAAACAAACGTATCTGACAGGCAGACGGGACCTGTTATTTGAGCAAAACCAGTTTCCCGGTCATGGTAACCGTTCCGGCTTCCGCACGGAGGGTATAAATACCATCCGAAAGTCCCTGAAGACTCAACGGATAGATGTTGCTTCCGGCCTCCAGATTGCCACTGGTTTCTGTCATGACGGGCTGCCCTAAACTGTTTATCAGCGTAAAGGTCACTTTGGCGTTTTGGGCAAGGGTGAACCGTACCCTGATGTCTCCACGGGTCGGATTGGGACCGATGGTAAGTTTTTCGGGGAAGGTGGTAGTGGTGATACCCGTTGAAGGCTCGGAAGTCCAGATCTTCAGAACGGGGTCGCCCAGGGCATTGCAATCGTAAAAACACCATCTCTGGGCACCGGGTTCAAATTCACCGGCAACATCCACCCAGGGAGCTGTCTTGATCTTCGAAACCATTTGTGCTTCCCCTAAGGTAGTGACACGGAGACTTGCGGTATCATTGTACAAGGCGCTGATGAACTCCCGGTGGATATGAGCAGAAGGTCCTTCCGTTTCACCCTGGTTAAACCATCCGTATCGTGAATTGAAGACACCGGCTACAAGGAAATTATCAATGGTGACACATTTTTCGGCGATGCAGTCGTAGGCATCAAAGGCGCCGCAGATGCAACCGTGAGAGTACATGAGCTGATAATTATGCGTGACGCCGTCAATCTGGGAGAAGTTTTCATTGGTGATATCCCACAGGTAAAGGCGCATCATATAATCGGAATTGGAATGACCGCTGTGATGAATAAACGATTTTCCGGCATTGAGCTCGGCGAGAAGGGTCGGAGTGTCCCAGCTGTATAAGTTGCCGGGAGGGGAGATCAGGGTATCGTATAACCGGTAAATGGTGTTATCGGCCGAAGGAATGCCGTGAGTGAAATATCCGTTGTCGGTATGGTCATCAACAAGAAGTTCCAGATAGTCCTGCCCGAAGGTCATGGGATCTGAATACAGAAATTCACCTACCAGGAACGGGCGTTTCAATTCACCGGTAACGGGATTGCCCTGGTACGAAACGGATTTGTGAACCATATGCTGCAGTTCGTCAGCTGTGCTGAATGGCATACGGGCGACGGCTACTTCCGGTAGAAGATCATCTTCCCCCGGCTCACCCCACCAACTGTTTCCGTTGGTGTTCCAGTTTCCGTCGAGAGATGAATAATAAAGATCTGAAGGGATGTTATCATCGGTATAGCCGGAACCGGAATTGACATAACAATAGAATCCGCGGTAAGGAATGTGTTCAACGTCACCTCCCAAAACTACAAACTCGATTCCGTTGGTCTGGTATTCCTGAATGATATAATTGCGGATCTGCTCCTGGTAATCCTGCCCCTGCATGCTCGAAACGATAGATTCCAATGAAACGACCTGCGTGGTGATTCCTTTCTGGTTATAGTAAGAAACCAGTTCATCAAACCCCGAGGTAAACTGCGACGGAGTGATGATCAGGGCCTGGTATGCTGTCTTCAGCGCAGGTTTGGCGGGATATAAAACCATCATGTCCGGGTTTTGTGCAAATGCCCTGACTCTTTCGATGGCAGCAGACGATGAGGGTAAAAATTTCAGTTCTTCTTTGCAGAAATCATAAGGGGTCGACTCAATCTTAACCGTCACTTTTTGGAAAAATGATACGGCTCCCGTTACCGGATTATACGTGAGAGGAGTGAACGTTCCCAGCGCAAACCCGTATCCGTTCAGATATTGCATGTTCGGCCCGGTGAAGCGGTGAGCAGGATAGGAGATGTTGGTCGAATATACCAGCTCATTCTTTTCGAATTTTCCGGTCGAACCAATGGAGAGAGGTTGCACCGGCTGCTGGGGGTAAAGCATGAAGCTCCCGGGAATCACGGTCTCTTCTTCCGGAATGATCTGCATGCTGCGTACATATTCCCCCGGGGGAACCATCAGCGAAACCGACGCAAACGGTAGAACAGGCTCTCCGGTTTTTCCCTGTAACAAGGTATTCTCAAAACGGATCATCTGGTATTCTCCAACCTGTTTGATAATCGGACTGTTGAAATAGAATACTTTGGTTACTTCGGTCCCAAAAGAAAACAGTGTTACCGAGACAAGACAAGCAAGAAGAAAAATTTTTCTCATAATGAAAGGATTAATAACTGAAAAACATAAATCTGTTAGGGTAGTCTCCTTACAAAGATACAATAAATCAGTGAAAAAAAAGCCTGATCCGGGGGGAACAGGCTTTTTTTTATCTGTAAAAAGAATTTTACTTCGTAACAGAGAATTTCGTAACGGTCTTTCCATCGGCATTTTGCAGGACAAGATAATACAGTCCTCTGGAAAGATTGAGATCCAGGGTGCGGGTTTCTTTACCATTGATCACGAGTCCGCTTTCTTCATAGACCAGTTTTCCGACCATATCAAAAATCCTGAGGTCAGAACGGAGACTGTTCTGTCCGTTCATCACAACCGTGAAGTATCCGTTGTTGGGATTCGGATAAACAGCAGCAGTGAAGTGGTTGGCCGGATTATCGATGCCGGTGCAGGTTTCGAAATAGATGTCATGAGAAATCGTCTGCTCGCAACCATCAGAGGTGGTGATGGTAACATCGAAGGTGTGAGCGCCGGTGCCATAAGTGTTACCGGCGACGGTAATGGAGGCGGTAGTATCACCGGTCGACCAGAGGTAAGAGGTTGCATTGGCCGTAGTGGCATCGAGGGTAATGGGCTCGTACCAGCAGGTGGTGTCACCGGGGTTGGAGGTAACATTCACCACGGGGCCGACCTGGATCAACATCGTCTTAACGATGGTGTCCATCTGTCCGCCACGGTTCACGATCAGGGTAACATCGTGGGGACCGCAATGAGTGTACCGGGCAGTCAGGTTAGTATCGGTGGAATAAGAAGGAATTGCGCCGGGAGTCAGCCATTCGTATGATTGAGGAACACCAATATAACCGCCCATCACCGTACTTGTAAAATGTACGGTGTCATTGAGGTTGATGGTATTGGCGCTGGCAACAAAGTCGGCTGACAGGTCAATGGCGGCACGCTTGATGCACTGGTGAATTTCTTTTCCGGTATTATCCTGAACGAAAACTACAAATTCCAAATCTTCTACAGGCCAAGCAGCGTTAAGGCTGAAGTTCAGGGTAGCAACCATGACGTCACCGGTAAATTCAACCGTGGTTCCGTTGGCGTCGGGAACCATCAGCCGGTTGACATGTTCCAGGTGGGACTGCCCCTGCCAGTTCTGCTGGATATTGGATTGGGTCACGCAAAACTGAAGCTTCGGGTTGGTGGCAGCCCATTCGGCAGTTTTTACCAGGGTGATAGTGGCGGTATAATCCAGGTCGACGTTGGTGATATCCATGTAAATGTTCACATCCGAAGGCTCCTGGATCCGGTTGTTGTATTTCGGCAGGTAGCTGCCGTACATACTTTGAGTGTGACTCCCTCCCTCCACGGATAGAACACCGTCGAACTTGGCGGTCGGGAAGGAGTTGATCCCGTAAAAGGTGTTTCTTGCGTTGGAGTAATTGTTGGCATAGCTGTCACCATTGTGATTTTCAACCACCCCGACTAATTTTCCGTTTTCAAGCAGGTCATCTGCACCCAAAGCAGCTCCGGGACAATACTGGCACCAGGTACCGGTACCGATTTCCACCGCTACCATCTGACGGGGCACGGTCTGTCCGAAAGCCAGCGTAACGGAAACCAATAATACCAAAGAGAAGAAAGTTTTTTTCATAATAAGAAAATTAAGAGAATACTAGGTTTGTTTTCCAGATACAAATGTAATTAAATATTTTTAAACATTTGTGTATGACCCTGCAGGGTGATTTTTGTCCAGTTGGGATAAGGCAAAGGCATAGGCGCCGACTGAAACGGCTTTGGAGGTTCCCAGACGTGAAATGCCCAATCCGACCTTTTTCTGTGAGTCATACAGCGCTTTTTTCTCTGAGAAAGGTACCCGGATCTCGACGGCCGTCGGTTGAAGGAATGCGGAGAGTTGCTGCGGATCTTCAAGGTTCAGGGTGCTGATTTCAAGGCGGGGCAGGGATCCTCCGTCCGCGGTCAGGAAGGGCCGGTTCATCTCTTCTGTCATCTTGGGAAGGAACAACGGCCAGGCGCCGGAGAGCCCTCCGCCGATCACCACCAGCCCGTCGATAAGGGTGACGGCATTGGCAACGGCATCGGCCGCATCAATGGCAAAACTTTCAAAGGCCTGGACAGCGGCTTGCCGGTTCCCCGGCTTTTCACCCATCCCGATCAGGAAAAGATCTTTGGGCTCCGGGACACTGGCCATATTTACTCCGGTCAGGATGGCATAGGCACGGCGGATTCCCCGGATACTAACACTGTCTTCGGCATCAAAGTTTTTATAAGTCCTGTTCCTCATGCGGTTGATCTCTCCTCCGGCTGAGTTATCGCCAAAAAACAACCCGTCGCGGCTCACAATACCTCCTCCGAACCCGGTACCCAGGGTCACTCCGATCAGGTTGCGGTATCTTTTCGGATTGCCGGCTTCTTCCAACTTTCGGTTGATCTCGGGCAACAATCCGCCGATGGCTTCTCCATAGGCAAAGAGGTCTCCATCGTTGTTGATGAAAACAGGAATCCCGAATTGTTCCGAAAGCATCGGTCCCAAGGCAACACCGCCTTTAAACAAAGGCAGGTTCTGCAAATCGCCGATGATCCCGTTTTCATAATCGGCCGGACCCGGAAACGCAAAACTGATGGCTAGGGGATTGTCAGGCACCTTACTCTTCGCTTGCCTGAAACCTTCCGTGATGGTTTTCAGGATGGAATCCAGGCTCTCCCCCTTAGCAGAAAGAATGATCGGCTCAATGATTTCTTCCCCGGCTTGTACGGCTGAAAAAACAAAATTCGTTCCTCCTGCATCCAGGGTCAGAACGATCCTGCTATCCTTGGTAAAATTTTCCATAATAATTGTTTTCAATAAGATCAGTGTGCTTCCAGCCAATTGGTCCCGGTGTTCATATCAATAATCACCGGTACACTGAGCGGGATGGCTCCGGGCATCTCTTTTAACAATATCTGTTTTAATTCTTCTTCTTCGGAAAGATGCATATCGAAAACCAATTCGTCGTGCACCTGCAGGATCATCTTCGATCTCATTTTCCGCTTTTCCAATTCATCGTATATACGGATCATGGCGATCTTGATCATGTCGGCAGCCGTTCCCTGGATCGGCGCATTGATGGCATTTCGTTCGGCAAAACCCCGTACCGTGGCATTGGAAGAGTTGATGTCACGCAAATACCTCCGGCGGTTCATCATGGTCTCAACATAACCTTTCTGGCGGGCCCGGAGAATGGTGTCGTCCATGTATTTCTTCACCCCCGGATACTTCATGAAATACTGCTGAATGATGTCGGCCGCTTCCCTCCTTGGGATATTCAATCGTTCGGAGAGACCGAAGGCGGAGATCCCGTAAATGATTCCGAAATTGACGGTCTTGGCATGTCGCCTCATCTCCTTGCTGACTTCTTCAACAGGAATTCCGTAAATGCGGGAAGCAGTAGCTGCGTGGATATCTTTTCCGCTCCTGAAATCATCAATCATGGCCTGATCGCCGCTCATATGGGCAATAACGCGGAGTTCGATCTGACTGTAATCGGCCGACAACAGCAGGAAGTTTTCACTTCTTGGCACGAACGATTTCCGGATCTCCCGGCCCTTTTCTGTCCGGATCGGGATATTTTGCAGGTTCGGATTGTTGGAACTCAGCCGACCTGTTGAGGCAACGGCCTGGTTGTATGAGGTATGGACCCTGCCATCGCGGGGACTGACCAGCGTGGGCAGTACGTCAACATACGTCGATTTGAGCTTCGTCAGTGAACGGTATTCCAGGATCCGGGCGATGATCGGGTGCTTGTGCTCAAGCTTGACCAACACATCTTCGCTTGTGGAGTATTGTTTGGTGCGGGTTTGTTTGGGCTTCTCGACAATTTTCAACCGTTCGAACAACACATCGCCGAGTTGTTTCGGGGAGGCGATGTTGAAGACCATGCCGGCATCCTGATAAATGGCCTGCTCGATGACGTTGATCTCTTTTTCCAGCTCGAGGGAATAGCCTTTCAGCGTGGGTACATCAATTTTAACCCCCTCCGCTTCCATGGAAGCCAGGACAGGGATTAGCGGGATTTCGATCTTTTCAAACAATTCCAGGGTTCCGGTGCTTTGCAGTAAGGGCTCAAAAACCCGGCGGAGTTGAAGGGTCACGTCCGCATCTTCCGCGGCATAATCTTTTACCTGCCCGATGTCCACGGTATTCATGGTGAGCTGACCCTGACCTTTTTTGCCGATCAGTTCTTCAATATGCACCGGCTGGTACCCGAGATAGGTCTCCGACAGCAGGTCCATATTGTGCCGCATGTCAGGCTGAAGGAGGTAATGAGCGATCATGGTGTCGAACATCGCTCCTTTCACCGTGATATCGTACCAGCGAAGCATCGAGATATCGAACTTCATGTTCTGACCAGTCTTGCCAATGTTCACGTCCTCGAACACTTCGCGGAATTCATTGACCACCCGGGAAGCTTCATGATAATTCCCGGGCAGTGGAACATACCATGCTTCGTGAGGGCGGATGGCAAAAGAGAGACCGACGAGTTCGGCAAGACAGGTATCGAGGCCGGTCGTTTCCGTGTCAAAGCAGAACGACTCCGACGACTTCAGCATCTGGATCAAACCGGCTCTTTTTTCGGGGGTGTCGGCCAGGTGGTAGGTGTGAGGGGTGTTCAGAATATTTTTTCCGGCAGCGGGGGTAATGGTCTCTTCTTTTTCGAAGAGTGGAAGTACCTCATCTCCAAATGAATAGGTAGAAAGCCAGGTGAACACCCGTTGTCCGAAAGTCCGGAATTCGAGCTCTTCAAAGAGGGCTTTGAGTTTTTCGTTGTCGGGACGGGTGAGTTTCAGAAATTCTTCATCAAAGCTGACCGGCACATTTAGCATAATGGTGGCAAGTTCTTTGGACTGCAGGGCCTGTTCACCGTAAGCGATCACTTTATCGCGCAGTTTATCATTGGCGATAGAGGCAGCGTTGGCTACCAGATTCTCAACGGATCCGAATTCGGCGATCAGTTTTTTGGCAGTCACTTCTCCTACCCCTGGAATTCCGGGGATGTTATCCGATGCATCACCCCACAGCCCCAGCAGGTCCTTGATCTGGCCGGGTTCTGAGATGCTGTACTTTTCGCAGATCTCTTTTACCCCCAGGGTTTCCGCTTCGGAACCGAATTTGCCCGGACGGTACAGGAAGGTTTTGTCACTGACCAACTGCCCGAGGTCTTTATCCGAGGTCATGATGAAGGTCTGGAAATCTCTTTTTTCAGCTTCTTTCGACAAGGTCCCGATGATGTCATCGGCTTCATACCCGGCGAGTGCGATCACCGGGATATTGAATGCATCCAGTAAGCTGTGGATGTATGGCAGCGATTTGACCAGGTCTTCCGGGGTCTCTTCCCGGTGCGCTTTGTAATCGGCAAATCCTTCGTGGCGAAAAGTCGGTGCCATGGAATCGAATGCGACGCCGATATGCGTGGGGCGCTGGTTCCGGATTACCTCGAACAATGAATTGGCAAAACCCAGAATGGCGGATGTGTTGAGCCCTTTGGAATTGATCCGGGGCGTCTTGTTCAGCGCATAATAAGCCCGGTAAATCAGGGCCATGGCATCAAGCAAAAACAGTTTTTTCATAGACAGCGGTAAAGGTAAAAAAAATACAGGAGGAGTGAAGAGCCAGTATCCAAAGAGAAAATCTCTTCAATAAACAATTCCTTGTTTATATCTTACCGGATGCCGTTGAAGAAACCCGCGATTACGGGGTTACATTTGAGTTACCCGAAACCTTCCGTATGACAACGAAAAAAAGAACAGAAAAGAAGATCTTCGTGCTGGATACTTCCGTTATCCTATACAACCATAGCGCGATACGCTCGTTTGAAGACAATGATGTTGCCATCCCGATCACAGTACTCGAGGAACTGGACAACTTCAAAAAAGGAAACGACACCATCAATTTTGAGGCCCGGGAATTCATCCGTATTATCGATAAACTTTCCGCAAAAAGGGTCACTACGCAATGGACCTCCCTGGGAATGCCCAAGGGCGGACGGTTTAAAGTAGAGCTGAAAGAGCAAAGCGAACTGGATGCCATTAAAGTCTTTGGCGAGAATAAACCCGACCACCGGATCCTCAACGCTGCCCTGGTGCTGATGGAGGAGAACCCCGGGAAAAAGGTCGTCCTGGTATCCAAGGATATCAACTTGCGGCTGAAAGCAAAATCACTGAATATCCACGCCGAAGATTATGAGACAGGGAAGATCAAGGATGTGGAGATGCTCTATTCCGGGAAAACGGTGGTTGAGGGGATTGAAAAAGGGGTGATCGATTCGATCTATGAAAATAATTTCTGCCTTCCGGAAGACATCGGCGTGACAAACCCTATTCCGAATCATTATTTCATTCTGAAAAACGGGAAAAGCTCTGTCCTGGCTTTTTATAATCCGAAGAACGAACGGATCGAAAAGATCGAGAAACATTCCTGTTTCAAGATTGTCCCGCGAAATGCTGAACAGGTTTTCGCCCTGCATGCCATCCTGAACCCGGATGTCAAACTGGTGACGCTGCAGGGGATCGCCGGCACCGGGAAGACATTGCTGGCCCTGGCCGGAGCCCTTGAACAAAAGCGGAACTTCAAACAGATCTACCTGGCCCGCCCCATCGTTCCACTCAGCAACAAGGATATCGGCTACCTGCCGGGCGACATCAAATCAAAACTCGATCCCTATATGCAACCATTATGGGATAACCTGAAGTTTATTCAGAATCAATATGGGGAGAAAGACAAAGAATACAAGGTGATCACTGATGCCATCGAGCATGAAAAACTGGTCATTACACCATTGGCGTATATCCGCGGACGGAGTATCTCCAACGTCTGTTTTATTGTGGATGAAGCCCAGAACCTTACTCCGCACGAGGTGAAGACCATCATCACCCGGGCGGGTGAAAACACCAAGATCATCTTTACAGGAGACATCTACCAGATCGATACTCCCTACCTCGATGCCCAGAGTAACGGTTTGTCTACACTCATCGACAAGATCAAATATCATGAACTCTATGCACACATCCGGTTGGAAAAAGGAGAACGGTCGGAACTGGCCAACCTCGCCAACGAGTTGTTGTGACGATCTGCTTTTTCAGGGATTGTAAATCACCGTCATCACGGTTTTTCCCACCACTTCAAGGGTAACGGGATCGATCTTGTCGAGCCGGTCTCCCAGGGTATGCCAATAAGGATAAAAGCCGGTGGAAGAGCTCCGGTCAAGGTGGATCAGATCAATCGTCGGTATTTTCCTGATCTGGTTGATGGCAATATGATCGTCATTGATGGCTCCGGCATTCTCGAAAATGAAATAGGCGTTGTATCCCAACTGTATGCCCGTATTCCATACTTTACTGATGACACCCGGAGCAAATTGCGACGAGAAAGTCTCCACACAGAAGGTGGCGTTCCGCGCTCCCACCATATCCAGCAGGATCCCGAAAGAGGCGTTATAACCGGGTGTATGCGGATTTTTCGCCCAGTATTGAGATCCCTGTCCCCAAAACGACTGGCTGTCCTGACCGGTATCTTCATTTCGCGGAGGGCCGTAATCTTCGGCATCAAACAGAATGATATCCACACCCACCGGAGGAGGGGCGAGGCTCATCTGTCGGGCGATCTCCATTAAAACACCGACACCGCTGGCTCCGTCATTGGCTCCGTCAATGGGTTTCCCCCAGTTGGCCTGATCGGGATCATAATCGGCATAAGGCCTTGAATCCCAGTGAGCACATAACAACACCCGGGTTCCGGTGGATGGCCCGAACGAAGCAATGAGGTTTTTAAATCGCAAAGGAGTACCGTTGTATGCAGCAACAGTGCCTTCCTGTACCGTGAATGACTTCGTCCATGAGGATAGTTTGGACGAAAGGTACCGCGCGCAATTATCATGGGCTTTGCTATTGACTACCCTTGGACCAAAAGCAACCTGGTCGGAGACATACCGGAAGGCGGAATCGGCATTAAAGGGCATCACCTTGAGCCGGGTCTGTTGCTCACCGGATACCTGTTTTTTCTCTTCGCCCTGGTTCCGGCATCCTGCCATCACCAGCAGGATCAGCATGACTGGAATAATATTGATTTTCATTTTCTTCTTTTTCTCTGTCTTTTTCTTCCTGCCATCCACATGCCAATGCTGGTCAGCAGGATAATGACCATTAAAGCTACGGAGATCCTGGCAATATAATCCCCGTGAGCCACATAAAACGTGATTCTGGAATTGGCATTCAGGGTGGCTTTGATGGCAGCTGGTTTCCAATAAGCAGTCATCTGGTGGTCATCCCCGCGTTGGTCAATGAAGGCCGAAATACCGGTATTGGCCGACCGGGCAATGGAACGACGCGTCTCGATGGCGCGCAACGAAGCAAAAGAGAAATGCTGACGGTAACCACCCGTGTTGCCCCACCAGCCATCATTGGTAATGATGAACATCAGCTCGGCGCCATTCCTGACAAACTCCGCAAAGAATCCTCCGAAAACAGATTCATAACAGATCACAGCCGATGCTTTTACCGTGTTCACCGTGTTGTATACTCTTCTTACGGAATCAGTACCCAGACTACCTACGGTTCCACCCAGGTCGATCGCGAACTTTTCAATCCATTTAAATCCTTTAAAAGAAGGAAGCGTTTCTACTCCCGGAGTCAGCTTCGATTTGTGGTACAACTGCAGCGTATCCCTTGCATTCACCATGATGGCTGCGTTATAAGCATCATAATACTGATCGGAATCCCTGAATTTCCTGACCGTGTACGGCAACTTCTCGCCGGGCAGGTAATACCGGAACGTGGATCCGCCTACAATGATATTAAGCGAAGGGTATTCACGGATATAATCGCGCAAGGCTCCGATCGTGTAAAAGGTAGACAGGTCGTTCTCCCACATGTCTTCCTGGATGGCCGATTCCGGGGTCACCAGGAAGTTCGTGGTGCTGTCGATCAGCGGCTTTCCCAACGACATGATCCGGCCCAGTACCTGTTCAGGCGGCACCGTGTATTGTTCACTATAGGGATCGAAGTTCGGCTGGACAACCACCACTTTTACCGGCCTTGATTCTTCTTTATAATGATTATAAATAAAATACGATATTCCGATCGGGACCAGTATCCACAGGCAGAAAAGAGAAATGGGAACTATCTGTCCTGACAAGCGACGTTGGCCGGAAAGAATCCGGGAAAGGATCAGGAACCCTGCGATATTCGCAATCAGCACCCATAAGGTGCCGCCGAGAGTGCCGGTGTATTCGTACCACTGCACCCAATGGTGGAAGGAGGCAAATCCGTTCCCGAGGTTTAACCAGGGCCAGTTAAGGTTCCAGGTAAGATGCAGGTATTCAAACGAGATCCAGAAAACCACCAGGGCGGCATAACCCGACGTTGCCGATTTCAGTTGTTTTTTCGAAAAATGAAAGGCCTGGAAAACCAGTGACATCAGTAACGAGTTGATAACGACAGCCAGCAAGGCTCCCACGGTGGTTGAATTGACAACCCACCAGGTAGTCAGCAGATTCCAGGTGAAAAATGCCGGGTACGAATAAAACAGCGCGCTGAAGCGGTAAAACTTCTCCGGATTGCGCGAAATATAATCTTCTACCAACAGGAGCGGGATCAGCGCGATGAACAAAAACCCCGGGAAACCGCGTGCAGGCCAGGAAAGAGCAAGAAGAATTCCGGTAAGGATCGTCAGCAGGATCAGCCAGCGTTTTTTGACGTCATGATAAAACATAGCAGGAAGGATTTCCAGCAAATTTAATCATTTCCCTCAATCTCATTCTGTGCATAAGGATAACGCTGAAGGCGCAACTCCCTGACAGCGGAAGCGATCATGGAGCGAAGCTCCGTTATATGTATTTTTTCTTTGGCAGAGATGAAAATGGAAGGAGCATTAGCTTTCGCCATCCAGCTTTTTTCCAGTTCTTCCAGCGGGATGTTCTTTTCGGTGGAAGGCATCAGGTCGTCAGCCTCCTTCTCGATAAAGCGGTATGCATCTGTTTTATTGAAGATGATGAAAGTCGGTTTGTCCGCAGCGCCGATCTCCACAAGTGTCTGGCGTACAACATTGATTTGCTCTTCGAAATCAGCATGCGAAATATCTACGACGTGAAGCAGGATGTCGGCTTCACGTACTTCGTCCAGGGTCGATTTGAAGGATTCGATCAAGGTATGCGGAAGTTTCCGGATGAATCCTACCGTGTCGGAAAGGAGGAAAGGCTGATCTTCCAGCACGACCTTCCGGATGGTGGTATCGAGGGTGGCAAAGAGTTTATTCTCTGCAAACACGTTCGATTTACTGAGCAGGTTCATGATAGTGGACTTCCCGACGTTGGTATATCCCACCAACGCCAGCCGGATCAGGCTCCTGCGGTTCTTTCGTTGGGTCGACTTCTGCTTGTCGATGCCTTCCAGCTTTTTTTTGAGTAAGGAAATGCGCCAGCGTAAATAACGACGGTCTGTTTCGATCTCCTGCTCGCCGGGACCGCGAAGGCCGATGCCTCCCCGCTGTTTTTCGAGATGCGTCCAACGCCGGGTCAAGCGGGGCAGCAGGTACTCGCATTGCGCAAGTTCCACCTGGGTTTTAGCGTATGACGTCTGGGCCCGCCGGGCGAAAATATCAAGGATGAGATTGTTCCGGTCGATGATACGGCATTCCAACTCCCTTTCAATATTCCGGAACTGAGCCGGTGAAAGTTCGTCATCAAAAACCACCAGATCGATGTTTTTCTCTTTAATATAATTCTTTATTTCGATGATCTTACCCCTGCCGACAAAGGTACGGGGGTCGGGCATCTCCAGTCGCTGGAAAAACCGTTTCGAGGCAACACCGCCGGCGGTTTCAAGCAGGAAAGCCAGTTCATCCAACTGTTCTTCTGTCCGGCGTACATCACGATCGGGCAGGGAAAGTCCTATCAGAATTGCGGTTTCTTGCAGGGGATGTATTTCAATCATGTCAGCGGATCACGTATTATTTTCATTTGTTGAAAAGCATCATGGTCGCCGGCAACCCGTCACGATCAAGAAATTAATAAGGATCAGGAGTTGAAGCCAATGATACGACGCACATCCCTGATCGTCTGTGAGGCGCTTTCACGGGCCTTTTCAGCTCCCATACGGGCTACTTTTTCGAGGTAGGAGGGATTGGCCTGCAGATCCAGTATCCGTTCACGGAAAGGAGTATTAAAGCGAATGATATCTTCCGCCAGTTGTTTTTTCATGTCTCCGTAACGGATCTCACACTTATTATATAGGGTATTGAAATGTTCGAAGGTAGAAGCATCGGACATGACCTTCATCAGGAGGAACAGGTTTTCAATGGCTTGTGGTTTGGGCTGATCAGGCTGGGTAGGACCGGTGTCCGTCACGGCACGCATCACTTTTTTGCGAATCGCTTCCGGGGAATCAGCCAGAAAGATGGCGCTGTTCTCGTTGTCGGATTTTGACATCTTGAGGCTGCCGTCAAGGCCGGGGATCTTGATCAGTTCTTCGCCGTAGTTATAAGCAACCGGTTCGGGGAAATAATCCACGTGATACATGCGGTTGAAGCGGTTGGCAAAGGTACGTGTCATCTCGAGGTGTTGTCCCTGGTCTTTTCCTACCGGAACTTTGATTGCTTTATGAATGATGATGTCAGCAGCCATGAGGGTAGGATAGGTGAGGAGGCCGGCATTCACGTTTTCGGGTTGATTACGGATTTTTTCTTTAAAAGAAGTACACCGCTCCAGCTCGCCCAGGTATGCATTCATGTTAAGCAGAAGGTACAACTCCGCCACTTCGGGAAGATCGCTCTGTATGTACAGGGTGGCTTTCTCGGGATCCAGCCCGCAGGCCAGAAACTCGGTAAGCACCGTTCGTACGCTCTGACGAAGATCTACCGGAGTAGGATGCGTGGTAAGAGAATGATAATCGGCGATGAAAAAGTAGCAATGGTTCTCCTCCTGCATCCTCACGAAATTCCGGATAGCTCCGAAATAATTTCCGAGATGGAGGTTGCCGGTTGAACGGACGCCACTGACGACAATATCCATAAAAGTTTTTTTAGCGGTTATAATTTGATCTCGTTCCCTTCCTGGTTAAAGATATGAAATTCAAGGAAATGAAGGGCTTTTTGCTCGACGACTTTGATCCGTTTTCCAAATTTCCGGCGCCATTTCCAGCGGTAGTGATGCCGGCGGATATAGGCGTATACAAACGGGCTCACCGTGATGGACAGGTTCGACTCATTCTGTTCGCGGAGGAGGTAAGCGAGGTTGTTTTCGATATCGTCGATGATGAGAATACTGGGCCGTATCTTACCAGTGCCTTCGCAGGCGGGGCATTTTTCCAGGATCTGCACGCTCATCTCGGGTCGCACCCGCTGCCGGGTGATCTGAACCAACCCGAATTTACTGGGGGGGAGGATGGAATGCTTGGCCCGGTCCTTTTTCATTTCTTCCCGGAGCTGATCATAAAGTTTTCGCCGGTTCAACCCTTGTGTCATGTCGATAAAGTCAACCACGATAATACCACCCATATCACGCAGACGCAACTGCCGGGCCACTTCCGTGGCGGCTTCAAGATTTACTTCCAGCGCGTTGGTTTCCTGGTTGTTTTCGGCGTTCACTCGATGCCCGCTGTTGATATCAATCACATGCAGAGCTTCGGTGTGTTCGATGATCAGGTAGGTCCCGCTCTTTATCGTCACTGTCTTCCCAAACGAAGCCTTGATCTGCTTGTCGATGTCAAAATTTTCGAAGATCGGGGTCTTGCCGGTGTATGTCTTGACGATGTTGACTTTATTGGGATAGATTCGTTGAATGTAAGTCCGGATATCGTCGGCCAGCGTTTCATCGTTGACCACGATATTATTAAAAGACTCGTTCAGCAAATCTCTGAGGATGGCTGATGTCCGGTCGATTTCACCGATGATTCGCATAGGCGGTTTCGCCTGTACCAGTTTCGATGCGATCGTCTCCCAACGTTTAAAAAGGTTACGCAGATCCTGATCCAGATCAGCCACCAGTTTGTTTTCCGCTACGGTCCGGATAATGATGCCGCAATTTTTCGGGCGGATACTGGTGATGAGCCGTTTCAGGCGGTTACGCTCTTCCTGGCTTTTGATCTTCTGAGATACGGAGATCTTATCGGAAAAGGGCATCAATACCAGGTAACGGCCTGCGAAAGCCAATTCGGATGTTACCCGGGGCCCTTTGGTAGAAATGGGCTCTTTGGCTATTTCTACCAAAATATTTTGATTGGGCTTGAGTACCTGGTTGATCTTTCCCGACTTCTGAATGTCTTCTTCCATCGGGAAATCAGCGATGCTTAATCCGGGATTTTGTCCTGATTGGGCTGCCTTGATAAACTTCAGCAAAGAATTGATCTGCGGCCCGAGGTCAAGATAATGAAGGAAAGCATCCTTTTCATAACCTACATCCACAAAGGCCGCGTTCAATCCGGGCATAATCTTCTTAACCCTGCCCAAGTAGACATCTCCTACTGAAAACTCATTGTTGGATTTTTCTTTATTTAATTCAACCAGGAGTTTATCTTCGAGCAAGGCAATCTCAACCTCATTTGGGGTTGAATTTATAAATATTTCTTTATTCACTTCGTGCCAGATTTATATGACTGCTCTGGTATAGCCAGAGCCAGTTGCGACAGAAGGAATTGCAGCAGTACAAATAAGAGGGAGTGTTTTACTTCTTCTTATGCCGGTTCTTGCGCAAGCGTTTTTTCCGCTTGTGCGTTGCCATCTTATGTCTCTTTCTCTTTTTTCCGCTTGGCATAATTCAGATGTGATTAGAAAGTTACTTTACTTTTACTTTTACGTTACCTTTAACCTTATTCACAAAACTCTTTGCCGGTTTGAAGGCAGGAATATTGTGGGAAGGAATGATAATGGTAGTATTCTTCGAAATGTTCCTTCCTGTTTTTTCAGCTCTTCTTTTTATAATGAAACTTCCAAAACCTCTGAGGTAAACGTTCTGACCATTGATCATCGAGTTCTTCAAGGTTTCCATAAAAGCTTCAACTGTGGCCTGGACGGCAACTTTTTCAATCCCGGTTTTATTAGCAATTTCTGCTACAATTTCTGCTTTTGTCATGTTTTATACAGTTATTAATGATATGATTATAATGGGTTTAAAAGTATCAGGAGAAACGAGATGCAAATATATGACTTTTCTGGAAACCAAAGAAATAAAACGGAAAATTTCCAACTTTGCCACGCAATATGGAAGGTTTTACCACAAAATTAGTCAATTGGTACCGGGTCAACCGGCGCGATTTTCCCTGGCGTCGCACGCAAGACCCTTACCGGATCTGGGTTTCGGAGATTATCCTCCAGCAAACTCGCATCGAACAAGGATTGGGATATTACGAACGATTCACGGAAAGGTTCCCCGATATCCGGTCGCTCAGCATCGCCCGGCCCGACGACGTCATGCGATGCTGGCAGGGATTGGGTTATTACTCCCGTGCCCGTAACATGATGGAAGCAGCCAGGCAGATCATGGAACAGCATGGCGGGATCTTCCCGTCAACATTCGCCGAAATCAGGACCTTAAAAGGTATTGGCCCCTATACGGCTGCAGCTATCGCCTCTATCTCCTTCGGAGAACCCGTCCCGGTGGTCGATGGAAATGTCATCCGTTTCCTCAGCCGTTTATTCGGGATCGAAGAACCGGCCGATTCCACCACGGGTAAGAAAACTATCCACTCCCTGGCTGCCCGATTACTCGATCCTCAACATCCGGGCGATTTTAACCAGGGACTGATGGAATTCGGTCAGCAATGCTGCAAGCCGGCCAACCCGCTCTGTCACCAATGTATCTTCAGCCGTGATTGCCGGGCCCTTCAAACCGGGAAGACAGACCAACTGCCTGTAAAAGGGAAACCGGTCAAAGTGACCGACCGCTACTTCCATTACCTGGTCGTCACGTACACCGCTGATATGGATACCTTCTTTTATATTCACCGCCGTGAAGGGAAGGATATCTGGAATGGATTGTATGAGTTTCCACTCATCGAGACAACGGGAGCTGTGACGCCTGCTCAACTGGTCAAGTCCGGCGAATGGAAAGAACTGACCCGGGGTTGCGGCGCACGGTTGATCCGGTCGGGACCGGAGGTGAAACACCAACTTTCGCACCGGCTCATCCATGCCGTTTTTTTTGAGGTGAAGGTGAACCGGCCACTTCCTGGTAACTTTCTGCAAATCAATGAAAAAGATATAAATAAGTACCCCATGGCCAAATTAACGGAGAAATACCTGAACGGTCGGAATAAATAATCCTTTTGTATATTTGCAGAAGCAAATAAAACGATTACATCCAATGGACGATTATCCGGCAAATAGAACCCATGACTGCAAGAACAACATTTTATCTGAGCCAGATCCTGGGAAAAAAATTCTTCTCCCATGACCGCCGTGTTTCGGGAAAGGTCATCGATTTTTTAATCGAACTGACCCCTGTTTCCTCGTCCCCGAATAAACCTTCCCGTCCGAAAGTTATCGCCGTCAAAGTAAAAGTCGGCATGTACGAACGGGTATTCGATTTCTCCTCCCTCGAAGTACTTGCCGATAAAAGGAGTACCCAGATCATCTGTCACGAAATTGAAGAGATCTCTACCGCCTATCTTTCGAATGTTCTTTGGTTGCGCGAAAGCATCCTCCGGAAACAGATTGTCGATATTACGGGGAAGAAACTGGAAAAAGTGACAGACGTCCGCCTGGTGGTGATCCCTTCCGGGACATACGCCATCGCGGTGGATGTCGGGATGGAAGGGGTGCTGCGAAACCTCGGGCTGGTGCAGCTCGTGGAATGGCTTGAACGCCTGTTCCGTATTTCCCTTCTGCCCACCAGGCTCATTCTCTGGGATGATATCGAAGCCATCGATGTCGCCACCTCCCAGCTATGGCTCTCCAAGGCGACCACCAAACTTACCGCCCTTCACCCTTCCGACCTGGCCGATATCATTGAAGAACTGGATAAGCACACCAGGACTTATGTCTTTGCCGCACTCGACGAAGAACAGGCGGCCGACGTACTGGAGGAGATGGAACCCGACGCCCAGTTGCAGATAATCCGAAGCCTCCCGCTGGAAAAAGCAGCCGACGTGCTGGAAAAGATGCCTGCTGATGAAGCTGCCGACATCCTCGATGAACTGGCGGAACAGAAAAAGGAAGAGCTGCTGAAGGAGATGGAAAGAGAATCTTCGGAAGAAGTGCGCGAACTTCTTGAGTACGAAGACGAAGAAGTGGGCAGTATCATGAGTACCGATATCTTTACCTTGCCTCCCGACATTACCGTTGCCGCCGCTATGGAAGAACTCCGGAAAGCAAAGCCCGAACCGATCCATATCAATACGCTGTTCATCATTGATAAAAGCGAAAGGCTGCTGGCTGCTATCTCCCTTGCTGAACTGGTTCTCGCTGATCCATCGGTCCTTATTTCGCAGATCATGAAAAAGAACCCGGTGACGGTGAAAGATACCGACCGGCTTGATACCCTTGCCGAACTAATCTCCCGGTACAACCTGATGTCGCTCCCGGTCATTAATAATGAGGAGAAACTGGAAGGAATGGTTATGGTGGAAGATATCGTGGATGACCTGCTGGGGTTGAGGAAGACAAAATAATATCTCCCGTTGTCCTGAATTACATCCGGCATTTCCATTAACTTTGCATAAAATACTCATGCCATGACCATCACGCTCTACGGTGCAGCCGGGGATGTTACCGGCTCCGCTTACTACGTCCAGACAGATTCTGCAAAGATCCTGGTTGATTTCGGAGTCTTCCAGGGAGGGAAAACCGCTGAACTCAGGAATAGGAAACTACCTCCTGTTGATGTAAAGAATCTGAATGCCGTGGCGCTCACGCATGCGCACCTCGATCATGTAGGGCGGCTTCCGTTGCTGGTCAGGGCCGGGTATTCCAATCCCATTTATGCTACCCCTGCCTCAATAGAGGTGGTCGGTCTGGTATTACGCGACTCCTTCAAAGTTCAAAGTTTTGACCTGGAGAAGACGAACCGTCGTCGGCAACGGCTTGGACAATCTTCCCTGAGCCCCCTTTACACCCTGGAGGACGTAGAGAAGGTGTTGGATCTGCTTACTCCTGTCGGATACAACGAACCACAGGAAATCGCTCCCGGCTGCATCCTGCGTGCCACGGAAGCCGGTCATATCCTTGGGTCTGCCAGCCTTGAACTTACCCTTGATGACAGAGGAAATAAGAAAGTGGTGGTTTTCTCGGGCGACCTTGGCCCTTCGGGAATGGCCATCCTGAAAGATTCCGTTCCGTTCACTTCAGCCGACCTGGTCTTTATGGAATCGACTTACGGCGATCGTGAACACCGGTCCCTCGAACAGACTTTTATCGAAGGACAGGAGATCGTGATGCAGGCGATAAAAACAAAAGGAAAAATCCTCATCCCCGCATTCGCTATCGGCCGAACACAGCAACTGCTTTATTATATCTCGGCAGGGATGGAGAGCGGCCGTATCCCCGAATTCCCGGTTTATCTCGATAGCCCGATGGGGATCGAAGCGACGAAGATTTATGTGAAACATACGGAACTGTATGACGAGGAAGCCATGGAGATGCTGAATAAGGGAATCATCAGCCAGGATTTCTCCCGGTTGAGGATTTGCCAGACAGCTGAAGAGTCGATGGCGCTGAACAACGTGGAAGGTCCCTGTATTATCATCGCCGGCTCCGGTATGTGTGACGCAGGTCGCATCCTGCACCATCTCCGTCATAACCTCTGGCGACCCGAAACAGCGGTCCTCATCGCCGGATATCAGTCCCAGGGTTCCTTGGGAAGAAGGCTTATCGACGGCGCTAAGAAAGTCAGGATCTTTGGAGAAGATATCGCCGTCAGAGCCAGCATCCACTCACTCGGAGGACTCAGCGCCCACGCGGGACAAGCAGACTTGTTGAAGTGGTTCAATGCGATTGCCCCATCCCGCCCGCGTCTTGCGATAACACACGGTGAAGACCGTGCACGGATCCCATTGGCAGAGATTATCCGCCAAAATTATGGCATTCAACCCATTCTTCCGGTACTGGAGGATATTATCAGTGTTTAATATGACGAGCTGACCGGATTTTTTTACCCGGGCAATGCAGTATCGGGCACGACCGACACAGCTCTGTCCTTTAGAATCAGTAAGACTTCCAGTGTACGTCATTAACCGCTACTCCGAGTCAGAAAATAAGAATCATTCTAAATTATTTTTTTCTGCATTACTTTTTCCGGAGAAACCGGATTAAGGGGAAATTATGCAAGGTACCAGGCAAATTTTTTCTACTTTTGTTAACGGAGTTATTCACT
>Ga0209099_1000441_pt1 | contig 49250 bp, 60 predicted proteins | sample AD_JPNHW2_MetaG_FD_184430 | JGI IMG/M metagenome (GOLD analysis project Ga0209099, IMG submission 184430) | Active sludge microbial communities of municipal wastewater-treating anaerobic digesters from Japan - AD_JPNHW2_MetaG (SPAdes) (version 2) | ecosystem: Engineered > Bioreactor > Anaerobic...
ATCATGCCAGAAGTACTTATATGTCTTATTCATTGTGTAAAATCCTAAAAGCGTCATTGTTATATTCTACCTCTACACACGTTCCGCGTTTAATAGTTGATAGTTCGGGGAAGAGGGTGTCGATGCCGCCCCAGCCGGAGAACAGTATCTCATCTTTCTCGTCTACAGATGCGAAGAATGTTATGTCAAGTAGATGGTTCGGAGTGGGATCTTCGACAAGCGACACAATCTGCTCTGGCCTATGCTTGAAGATTGTGAACTTGCCATCGAGAGAAGAACGAGAGATGAAGACTTTCACAAAGCACCTTAGACAAGTTTGTCAATCTCTTCTTCCAAAATGTCATCTTCAACTTGTGCCTTCTTACACTTTTCACACGTTGCATGCTTAGGCCAGATTGTTGTGTGAAGTTCGCAGCCTGTAGATACAACGCGGCCGCAGAATGTATCGCCAGAGAGAGAAATGGAAGGAGACGTTCGGAGGAGATGAACCTTTTTTCTTGTCATAACGCACCACCCTTTGAGATGAGAAGATCGAAGGTATTTTTAGACTCATTCCACTGTACGTATGCAGAGCCAGAGAGAATATTGTGAAGTGTGTGTATACCTACAAAGTAGGGCTTTAGCTTCTCAAAGATTAAGACGAGGTCGCGAGAAGTAAGATTACCATCTGCACCATTTCTCTCAGCATTAAGCACGATCTGCGATATGACAGCCAACATTAGATTGTCTTCAGACATCGTTTTTATAAGTTGTGAAGCGGAGGTGATAACGCGAGAGAGAGCCATAGCTCTTTCTATGTTCTTATCTAGCGGATCTATCTCTAACATGTTAAGCTACCTTAAACGGATGGAAGGGTTCAGATGTCTTGTACAGATTGAGCATAGTGTGGTAGTCGGGGACTTCACAGAGAGGTTTGTAGTCACAGTAGTGAGAAGCACAGTAGTGGCACGGGTAAGCTGAGCAGCCAGTCGGCTTCTTATACCACGTCTTACTATCATTCATCGCTAACATTTCATCTACCTTCCAACAAGCCCAGTTAACGAAGTCAGAGATTTGACTTTTGTAGACGAAGATGGGTTTGAAGCAGAGTTCGGTTGTCACCTTTGATGTTCGGATAGCCTCTATAATAATGCCCTTCGCATCTAGGCCTATGACGTGGCTAGCAGCGAGAGTGTATAGGCAAGATTGAGGGCTAAAGTTAAAGCTATCGAACCACCTCGTACTGATCTCAGCCGATGTCTTATAGTCAAGAGGCCATAGTCTATCTCCATCCTGGTGCCACTTTACAATAGCATCAATCCGTCCGAGAGCGGGGAGAGAAGCACCTATGTCAATAGCAAATGGAATTTCGTTTTTAGAAAACCGCTCTGCACCTTCCGGAATGGGGATAGTGTCGTAAGAGACAGGAGTGTATGGAGCTGTCTTCCCACTCCTCGTTGCAATAGCCGTAGTGATCGTGTCGAAAGCTCGACCTCGGTTGCGTTCTGCATTATCTTCTCCATGCCCGAACCTAGCCCAATCGGTTTCAAAAGCTTTGAGAGCGCCACCTAAGTCAGCAGAGTGGCAGAAGGGCATAGCAGCATGAATGCACGTTCCGTAGTTTGCTGCTAGCATATTGTCATTGTGAGGAGAAAGGCCGAGAATGCGGCTGAAAAAGTATTTAGCCGGGCATCTCTCAAATGTACAGAGGCTGCTTTGATCTACATACTTTATCTCGTGTACTGTGTCAGACACAATGTTCATTTTCGTCTCCTATCTCGAAGAGTGTTTAGAAAGAAGAGAGAGAACATTAGAAGGAGTGTGAAGAGTGCAAATTTCATAGAGACTCCAACCCAAACCAAGCTCTCATTTTGTGCATAGCACTTCTATATCGGTCCTCTGCTTTCCACTTTTTCCACTGTAGTATAGAGCCTGCTTTTCTACAACTTCCGAATTCATTGACAAGTAGAACAGCGGCCCTCTCTTCTTCTGTCAACTGCTGAAGGCAGTTGGGAAGATCGATGATGAGAAAGAGCAAGTCAAGAGGCTGAGTGCTGGTTCGGTTGAAGTAATGTGGATCTCTCTTATCCTCTTCCACAGCATTGCAAGCAGCTCGGTTAGCTTTCGACCCTATCTTCTCTCTTATCACATACCTATTCGCGTAGCCTTTTGCAAAGTGTGCTATCACCTTCTCATCATCAATCCGAGCTTTTAACTGACACCCCTTACAAACGCCTTCGTAGGATGGACCAAGTAGTGACTCGGAGGGATGTTTGTAGCTGGAGTGGGCTTTCGCAACTTTCATGGCTATCTCTAACTTCTTCTCTGGAGATAAATCTGACATCCTTATCGCTCCTTTTTCAGCATTATGCACACTACCTACTCTGAAGGTACTTTTGAAAGTCGGAGGGCATAGAGTTGAATATTTTCTCTATGTCGGGGTTTTCAAAGACAGGCTTCTTTTGCTTAGGTTTCTTAGTTGTAGAGCGGGAGAGTTTGTCTGTCTTCGCTTTTACCTTCAGCATCTTCCTCTCTTCTTGCAACTTTAGAACAAATTGTCTCTTCTCTAGAAGCGAGAGGCTAGAGAACATTGTCTTCTCCACCTATCTTCTTAACATTGTCATCAGCTGTAGATCGTACACACTGTTCTTTCTCCAAAGCATTCTTTGCCTCCGCAACTTCTAACATTACATAGATGAGGCTTGTTATCATATTGCCGTTTGGCAAGAAGTATGTAGCTAGAGAAGCAAGATAGCTAATTGACTTTTGAGAACTTTTGAAACGAAGACAGTCAATCGACATCTCCAAAATGCCTCTAGCAGCTGCCAGTCTATCTGCTGCACTCATCTCATGCTTGTGCTTTTGATAGTTAATACTCGCATTTTCACACTTATCAGCTTGTTCTTGCGTCAATTCATCTTGATCTTGGAACATATCTCACCATAAAAAGTGGTAACATTGTGTTATTAGTTGTGGGTTGAAAGATGTGGAGCCGGTCGTGTGTAGAAAGAACCGGCTCCACTCGCGATAAGGTATGATGAGTTAGTGTTAGGCTGCGTTAGGCAGCTGCCAGCTTAGCATCGACCAACTGCTGGACTTTGTCCGAGAAGAGGAACGTGTCCATAGCTTCGATATTGCCTGTTCCAGCTGCTGACAACAGCTCGTCTTTCAGGCTCGGATCGAGCATGCAGAGCTCGAAGGCAACCTTCTTTCTCAGCTGCTTTCCGCCCTTTTCAGTCGAGTGCTTAGAACGCTCATTCGCCTGAATCTCGATCTTGTTCATCTTGTTGAAGAGTGCTACAATCTTCTCTTCCTTCACAGATGCTCGCAGCTCGTCCAGGTTCTCATAGATGGGAACTTCAACGGTTCCGACAACTTTCTGGGTCCGAGTGGCTTTGTCCGTGGTGCGAACTTCCGAAACAACAGTCTTCATACTTTGTGCCTTTCTGTAGGCGTAGCCTACGGTTATGAGAGTTAGACTGAAAACTTCAAGTTGTAGTTGGGCTGATTAGTGCTTGCATTCTATCTCTCTCCACAACTCCTATCCCATGTTCTCGCATAATGTCTAGAACGTGCTGTTTGTTGACATCTGTAGCTTGCACAATAGGAGAGGAGTGAGAAGAGAGGAGAAGATCGTCTCTATTACTGAGACTGAAAGTCTGTTTGCTCGCAATGTTGATAGTTGGTACAATCCACATCTTCTCTTCCACAATACTGACAGCAATGAAGAGGTCAGAGTCGAAAGCATCTATCGCTTGACTCCTAACGTCGATGTAGGTGCCAGATGTAGTTGTAACGCGCGTGCTACAAATTGCGGCAGTTTGGAGAGTCGTAGATGGAAAGCGGATGGCAATTTTGCGAGCTAGACAGATGGGTATGTATGTTTCTATACCTGCATTGAGAAGAGCTCGAATGACGTAGTTGTAGTTATTGATCTCAACGTCTTTCATTTCTCACCTTCTACTTTTACGCTCAATGCGATCATTCAACTTGCTCATATCTTGTCTCCTAGCCGCGTCATCCTGCTGGGACTCACCTACAAGAAGAGACGGGTTCTCATAGATGTTGCCAATCACCTCGCAATCGCTCGGTTCGGATGCCTCGCCAAAGAAATGTGGATGCATCCACTCCTCCTTGGTTAAGCAGAATGACGCCAATGTCGCAACCCACTCAATCACCATCACACAGTCACCCTCTTGGACGATGTCTCCCTCATAGATCATCCTCCCGTTCTTGTCGTTTAGGCCGGTAGCCTCTAACCACACCAAGTCCTGATACATTCCATTGATGTAGCACCTGCCATCCCATGTCATCATGGCCGGGAAGCTCTGCATCTTAGCGCCGTTAGGGATTCGAGCATGATCCCCGTCGGGTTCGCCTACACGAGCAGACACCGTGCTATCTTGCGGCAGTGGCGGATAGAGCATCATTTGCAGTTTCTTGTGCCACGCACGGACCATGATCTTTTTCATGATGGATCTCCTTCCTGCTACGGCTTCTGCCTTCTCTGCCCGCTGGACCGCACGGACTAAGGCACGATTGGAAGCCAGCATCAACTTGTAGCATGCCATCAAGGCCTCAACTTCCTTACGTGCTTCTTTGGGGGTGGTTAAGTCAATATCAACATCTATAAACCGCGCCACACCAACATTTCGTGTTGTCTTTTTCATTCCGCCAACATGGATAAGAGCCAGAATGGGGGGATTTTGGATGGTCTGTAGACAGAAAATGTGTGTGAAATGTTTGTTTTTTGCATAACATATTGTCTTTCTAATTGTAAGATGTGAGATGCAGAACGTGCTTCCCTTCGGTCGCTTGTGCTACTTGAGACCGGTTAGCTTGCTGACATTACTATACCAATTCTTGTTAAGCTGGTGTTGGTCGTTAGCTACGTTAAGAGGCGCCCATCTATCTGCAAATGCTTTCAAGTTGTAGCTCGGGTATATGTAGTGTTTGGAGATTGTGCCAGCCGCGTACTGAGCTTGTAGTTTGAAGCTACAGCTGTGATTGCCGGCATACCTACGAGCTGATGGTGTAAGAACACCGAACTCTATACCTGATCCTCCATTCTCTACAACACGTATAGAGAGTAGTAAGAGGCGCTGTTTATAGTCTAGCTTATATTCATTAGCTACACTATATACAATGGATAGGTCGCTAGGCAAGATGCGTTTTTCGAGATTGTGGACGGGTGGAATGAGAAGGACACATGAAGTTAGTAGCTCGGGTAGCATGTGTTTTACAAGCTCCTTATGTTGTTTGTAAGTTGTTGGCTCGGGTTGTTGCTAGACACAACTGTTAACATTGTGTTATTAGTTGTGTGTAGCCAGTCGATAGACAGAATATGCTGCGCTTCGCTTGCTTGGTGTGCTGCTACTCGAGAACTACAATCAACTTCTTAATTCGGGCCTTTGTCTCTCTTGCCAGAGGGCCCTTCCAACTATTCATATTGTTGAGAGCGTAGAAGAGCTGGGTGGAGAGTGCAGACTCGCCATACAGTTCTTCAGCTGTCTCAAAAGCGTCAGTTGAGAGGTAGGAGAGGGCGTAGGGATCTTTGACATTTTGTCGACAGATGTTTAATACAGTTGTCAACTCGGTCCGGGTTGCAGATGTCATGTGTCTTTCTCCTTCTTCTGTATGTGGAATGTGCGGCTGTCGATAGACAGCTTCGCTAACGCTCGCTTGGGTAGTACGTATGTGAAAGATGCTCGCTTCGCTGCGCTTGGTGTCGATAGACGCTTGGCACATTGTAGATGTCAGCTCGGGTCATTTGACAAGTTGTCGAACAAAGTATTCATCTCTTCTCTATACGTTGGTTCTCTGCCTTTCAAAATCTGAAGATTATCAGAACCGCCATTATCAACTTCGGCATGACAGTGTGTACATTCGGATCTGTACCCATCCATAGTCTCAATCCAGTTTCCCCCATCTTTGCATATGCATGCTGCTATCTCTGCATCTCTCCAACTACCTTTGAAGTCTTTCCACTCTCTTTTTTCCATTTTACTACTCCTTCTTCTAAATGTATCAACTCACTTACGTTCGTTGGTAGTACCCATATGTGTACTTGTTAGCTCGGGTGCTTGTCACAAGAGTGCCAGATACGCTAGTATGGAGAGGATGAAGATTTCACGCGGCATAGTGGGCCTTTCTACAGTGTACAGAGAGAGCTCGCTTCGCTCACTTGGGTCGCTAGTTGCTTGTGTTCGTGTAGATGTTCTATCGCTAGACGTCGCTAGACGCATCGAGTAGCGATAACTTCTACAACATTGTGGTGTTTGGAGAGAGTGCTGCGAACAAGTTTTGAGCCGTTAGTTGGAGATAGGAAGAGATTGATAGTTGTATCGTCTGATACTTCGCTTATTAGCAGTACAGGCTGCCCATCTACAGTAATTTGAAGATCGTCAAGCGGGTGGATTTCTATGGTTCTAGTCATTTGACTACTCCTTCTTGCTTTACGTGTCAATATGTATCGATAGACACTTGTGTAGTGTACATTTGTGTACTTGCGAACCGGGTGCCGATAGACAAGTGGCACGTTTATAGATGTTGGTTCGGGTAGATCTTCTATCGCTAGATGCATAATCTGCTTCGCTTGTAAGTACATATTTGTACAGATGGTGGCTCGGGTGCGTTGCGAAGCAATAACACGACAACAACCTAGCCTGATAACATATGAGGTTTTGGAGCACCCTTAAGAGTTAGTTAATTTTTTTTTTATATAACAGAGAGAGGGGGTTTGACGGTTGGCTAACAGGGGGGAGGGCAAACCGGGTAAAACATGTTATGATATCAGTCTAGGTTGTTGGGATGTTAATCGTTTCGAACACATTGTGCAGTATGCGATACAACTTAGTGTACATGGTAGGCAACTGGTAACATTGTGTTATCAGTTGTCTATCGCGTACACTAGACATGACAGTACGCGATTTTCGTTTTTCGTTTTTTCGTGTTGCAGAACGCAGGTTGCAGATTGCCAATTACTGTTCTTGAACGTCCGGCATCATCGTGTTGTCGCTTGTGCAGATGTTGTGTTCGGCGAAGGTGGCGAGTGCCTCAGGCGTTGAGAGACCGGCATTGCTAAGTGCCTTAGCACGCGATATGAGAATGTTGCGGATGACGCTGGCGTCTGCGTTCTCAGTTGTGATTTTCAGCAGTTCAGATCGCGGGACACTGGCAAAGCCGATGTTGAACCACTCATCATCCGAGTGCGTACCTTTCGTAGCACTCTCAAACTTTCGGCGAACCGCAGCCTGTGTTTGAACGGCGAGAGCGTTGACAGTCGCGACAAGCGTCTGCTTGTACCCGAGCACACCACTTTCGAGCCAGTCTGTCAACAGCACTTTCGCGTCGCTCTCAGAGAACGGTTCGTCGGCTTCACCAGATGGCAGGAGTGGGACTTGAGCATAGCCAACTAGCTGTGCGTCCTTCCCCTTCCCAACTTTCGTTGGCCGTTTGCTGAAAGCAATGCCGTTGATTGTGACAGTCGACCAATTCTTGCTGTTTCTAGCCATTTTACTACTCCTTACACAGATGTTAAGACGTTTGTATACGATACGCATTAGCACACTGTATGTTAACAGTATGCTAGTGCATACCGTACACAAGCGACACTATCGCACAAGTGTGGACATATGGCATACGCAAATACACGTATGGCAATGTGCGCTTGCAAATATACGACACTGACAACATTATGAAAGAACAATGCTACGTGTCAACTTGCAATTTTTGTTCTATCTATTGCAATGTCAACACATTTGTTCGACACGATTGACGATTGACCAGTGGGACGGGCAAATATGCCACTTGTCACCAAACCTGCTTCAATCATCAACATACAATATATCGGCAATCCAAGCGGTTGTCAACAACAAAATTGGACAAATTCCGAAAAATTGTCAAAATTGTTGGGTGGACATGCCAGCGGGATGGTTCTCCTGCTGGACGAGGACCACCGAGCGGCAACCCGGCATCTCCTACCATTCCCGTATGTATTGTATATCTATAGGAATACTAGGACATGCCCGACCGTAGCGCGATGCCGAAACTCCACTACCTCAATCGACATAATGTACATTGCGGGCAGAAACAAAACCCCCCAGGGGGGTGGGTAGCGCGGAAGACTATGCCTCTTTCTAATTTTTACAAAATTCACACCTGTAAGCTGTCTATCGACAACTCACAAATTACAGTATGTAAACGTCTACACACATTAGGTATTTTTCAAACATCCAATACTCTCCGATTTTGGCTCTTATTATCGTATAGTGCTGTGAATTGCCCAATCCCCACGAACTTTGAACTTGGCCTTTTCGCTCCTCCTTCACCAAGACATGGCTGAGTTGCCTCACCCCCAACAAACAGCCATGTCTTCTTCTCGTATCACTATGAATGATCAGAGAGAAGATATAGACATTGTACCGGCTGAAGAACTTATTGGCCGAACCGTGTCTTTCGTTGTCAAGCCTAACATTCATGGGCAGGTGACTGGCGTCTTTATCGGACAATCTTGTCGCACTTATCGAGTCGATTACTATGATGACAACTTCTCTTCCGTAACAATGTACGGCTTCCAGCTAATTTTGGAATAACTATATGACGCAAGAGCTTCAAAAGCTTAACAATCGACATTATAAGATCATAGACTTTTGCCTTCGTGGCTTTACGAATAGGCAGATAGCCGAGCAACTATCTATAACAGACCAAGCAGTCTCCATCATTATCAACTCTCCCATCTTCAAGCACGAACTTGCGCTTCGCCGCTCGGCTCTCTCCGAAATTAAAGATGAAAGAATTGCGGTAGAAGAGGATGATGTAGCTCGGACGTTGCGAGATGGGGCGATTAAAGCGGCTGCAAAGCTCGTTCTTAACACAAACTGTGGGAATCCAGGAGCTGAGAACAGCGCTTGTGAGGCGATTCTTGACCGAACTGGCTACTCTCGTGTTACAAAGCAGGAAAATAAGAGCGTTGGTGTACAAATTACAATCACAAAAGAGCTTGCAGACGTTATACGATCAACTCTTGACATGGAGCAAGCATGAGTTGTAGGGCTGTTACCATTTGTGTTCTTGTTCTTATGTTAGCACACATAGCGAGTGCTGCTACAATCTACGTCGGTCCATCCGCAACTGGTAACGGTCTGGGTGGTGATGCAGATAATCTCATGGCTTGGGCGACGTGGAAGGGATCTAGTCGAACGTCGGACACCTGCTACTTCGGTGCTGATATGACCTCTGTGATCAGCGAGGATTTCTATTGGCCAACTTGCCTAGGGTACTACGCCAAGTACGTACAGGTCTACGCTACGTACTCAGTTGGATTTCGGTTCGCGGACTACGAGAGGATCTTTCAGTGGGCGGCGGGTGATATTGGCGTTGTAGATCCTGAAGCTGGAGTGAGCGTTACTGCTCTCGTTCCGAGTCCGACGACGGCCGTCATCAACTCAGCGACGGTCGATGTCCACGGTACGATGATCGATCCAGTGAGTGGGTGGAAGCAGGGGATTCACGGCTCGATCGGTGGGTACGACGCGACCTACAATGAGGGGCCGGATATCGCAGGTGGCACGCCGTACACTCTGACGGCAGGGCACACGATGGTTCACACCTATGGGCAGACGACGGCTGACGGAAACGCGGAATACATTATGAACGCCGCCGCTCTTCACTGTGTCGCCAGCGTTCCGGAAGCTTTGTCATTTCGCCCAACGTACGCAGGCGGATCGGCATCGAAGACCATCTTTCTCGCATCGGCGGTGGACACGCAGATCACAGCGGGGAGGCTAGCGAGCGTGGCTGCGCCGGACGGGGCTCCTACGTATTCGGGTTTGGCAACCCAGGCTCGGCCCCTGTGGCTCGAACTGATCGCTGGCGGAGCAAATGGCCGGTCCTGTCATCCGAAGGGGCCTAACAGAGGCCAGTACGGTGCTTCACTTTCTGGGGCCTATGCCCAGATGGCTTTGTGGACCAACACAAATCAGACGGCTTCAGAGAAGAAGTTCATTGCCTACTGTCTCGTCCAGGCTGGCATCGACGCTTGGGGATTCATCAAGTCGAGCGACGTGGGGAGGCGGGTGTTGGACCCAGAGAACGGGGCGCACGGCCAGTCCAAGATGAGGTTCGCGTACGCGGGTTGGCTGCTCGATGATGCCACAATTCTGGCGGGCCTGGAAAAGACAGGCGACCACGTCAGATATTCCGCATCGTCTACTTCGGTTGCGACCGACTTCATTCACACGACCGAGGAGCAGGTATACAAGATCACGGCGAATGACATACTCGAACCGCCATACCCAGTGGGTTATGCCGGCTGGGGCTCCATGACAGGGACGGTATCTGTCGAACACGGCTCCACCGCAGTTGTTGGGTCCGGGACGAACTGGGCCTCTATCGACGATCACTACAACAACATGATCTCGCTTCGCGACGCCAGCAACATCGCGGTGGACGACCAGGCGACCAGCCTCACGAAGCACGCCTACGCGATTGCGTCGATCACGGACAACACGCATCTCACGCTGTCCGAGGCGTACACGGGCGACACCGCCAGCGGTCAACTATACGTCATGGCCGGCGGGATCGTGCTTGGCCACGGTTCTGCGGTGGCGAGGCAGTACAAGACGGACGAGCCGATCATCAAGGAGTACACGGCGGAGGACGTGGGCGTATCCGTATGGGGCATTACCTGGGGCTCACCGGCGTTCGAGCACCCGACGGCGTCTCCATACGGGGAAGGCTGGTACAGCGGCTCTCTCGGATCGTTCGAGCATCGATACCAGCCTTACTGGGTCCAGTCCTATTGCGGGCATCAGCTCGCGGCCATGATGATGGGGATGGCCGATATCTGGAATCATGACGCGGCATTCGAGTTCACAGATCGACTAGTTACGGTCAACGGGAATGTCGGAATGAGTTACGCTTGGACCTACGCCATGTGGGACGCGTATAGGGCCGACTACGATCCTGCCCCGTGGGAGCCGAAATGCCACACGCCGGTCCCGTCGAATTCGGCTACCGATATTGCAACTTCGCAAGTTCTGAGTTGGTACGACGGCAACGGCCGAGTGCCTGGATCATCGTGCAACGTCTACTTCGGCACCGATTCCACACCTGACGCAACAGAGTTGGTGGATGAGGAGAGTACCGACTACGCCTACACGCCTGAGCTGGCGGCAGGAACAACCTACTACTGGCGAGTGGACGAAGTGTGTTCGGGCGGGACGTACGCCGGGGACGTGTGGAGCTTTACGACAGAAGGTGGTGAAGAACCACATGCCGAAACCAAACACCTTCTGCTATTGAAGGACTAAGACATGAGACGAATCATTTTGTCGCTGCTATTGTTGGCCTGGCTTTCACCTCTCGCTCTGGCAGACTACGTAGGGACACCGAACACTTATACTTGGTATGTCAACACGGATGCAGTATCGAATGGAGATGGATCGGCCGAGTCTCCATTCAACAATCTGAACACAGGTCTTGGAACCGTGGACAATACCTACGGAGACTTGACGGCGACGACATCTCACCACACGTTCTACGTCTATGGAGCGACAGCCTCAACAGACGGCATCTGGCTGGGTGGATTCACCAACTCGACCAACGACAACTACCATGTGCATGTGATTTGCTCAGACCCACACAGCGGAGTGTGGACCACGGGGAAATTCCGAGTCCAGACGTCTGGATCGATCGCTTTCAACGGCGCCCCAGCGTACACTCGCATTCAGGGCCTGCAAATCAAAACCACGGCTGGTTCAGGAATCGGAATCAACTTGTCAGCGACAGGCTACGTCATCTCCAATTGCATCATCAAAGACTGCTATGAAGGGGTGTACGGCTACTCGTCGAAGGGTTGCACGATCGAGAACTGCATCATCACCGGCGGGACGTATGGCTACTGGGCAAAGGCGTCATCCAATATCATCAATACGACATTCGCCAACTGCGCCACGTACGGGCTCTACAGCTATGGCTACATCGGGATCGCTACCAGGAACGTCTACTCTGGAGGATGCGGAACGGACCTGTACACAGATGGAAGTGGTACGTGGAACAAATACAACACCTACACGGAGGATGGGAGCTTGTCCACTTCGACCGTTGCGTTTACGACATCGACGTTCACGAATGTCACGGCTGGCAGCGAGAACATGCACCTTGTTGCCGGGAGTGGCCTGATTGGTGTAGGCGCGGACACATCGTCGTACACCCTGGTTGACACAGACGTCGATGGCGACACGAGGCCGCAAGGTGATACGTGGGATGTAGGAGCCGATGAACTGTTCGAGGCAGATGACCCTGAGGCAATCTACGCCACAGGCTTTTTCCCGGCAGACGAAGCGACCAAGCAGAACCGAACAGTCAAGTTGGCATGGGTAGATGATCCGAACGCGGTCAGTCACGATCTGTTTGGCGGAACGAACCCGGCTTCTCTCTCTCAGTTGCAAGATGCATCGACACAGGAATGGTACGTTGTTAAGAATCTGACTCCTGGCGTTCCCTACTACTGGCGTGTGGACGAGATCGATTCTGAGAGCAATACAACGACGGGTGTCCTGCTGGAATTCACGCCGACTGGAAAGGCGGGGTCAAGACAGTGACGAGACTTGGCTGGATATCGCTGGTTCTGCTTGCCGCGACAGCGCACGGTGCGACCTACTACGTTGATCGCAACGCCGTGGGCGCGTCCGACTCCAATCCTGGAACGGAAGAATCTCCATGGCTCACGATAACCAAGGCCACAACGACCGTGACTGCTGGTGACACCGTCTACATCAAGGGCTCGACAAATCCAGCTTCTGCCGATGCGATCTACGACCGCAGTGGGGCCAATGGTCTTCCGATCCAGACCGCCGGGACAGCAGGCAATACCATTACCTACGCGGCCTATACGGGCCACACGGTGATCCTCCAGGGTAATGGGACTGGCAACGGTATCGCGCTCGACTACGCTTCCTACCACGCGATCAAGGGCTTGACGTTCAAGAACTTCAACAAGGCAACTGAGGGATTCGAGACAAAGACGGACATCCTGATTGAGGACTGCGAATTCACTCAGACCTACGAGACCGGGCTTCGACTGCGGAGCATCACGAACCTGACCGTGCGCGATTGCTATATCCACCATTGCTTTGAGGCGGGTGTGATGATTAGAGATGGCTGTGTGAACGTCCTGATGGACAATGTGCAGTCGAATAACAACACGGACAGCGACGGAACCAGTTCTTCGGACGGATTCACGGTCCAGTACAACTGCGACAATATTACCTTCAAGGAATGCTCAGCCATCAACAACTCTGGGGATGGGTTCGACCTGAATGGAACGAATGTACTCGTCGTCAATTGCATAGCTCATGGCCAGGGCCATGACAACGGCCAGGGCTACGACGAGTCCGGTGGATGCAATGTGAAGTGTTGGCGGCGGCCGTCACCTGAATCCCCCGCTTATCGAGCCTGCGATTACACATTCATCAATTGCGTCTTCTACGACTGCCTTCAGACCGGGATCAAGGTGAACGAAGGGGCTCGTGTTGACATCTATAATTGCACTATCGACGGCAGCGGGGAGGAGGGGATCGCATTTCGAGCCCTAAGTGGCAATGGAGATACGACTCCTGTCACTTCCCATATCATCAACGCGATCATCTCCGATAGTGGCTATGAGGGGATCGGAGTAGATGGAGCCGCTGTCAACGTGGTAGATGCCGATCATTGCTTGTTCTATAGCAATGTCGAAGCGGACAACGGCTTGCACGCCAATACGAACGCAATCACCGATGAAGACCCGCTGTTCTTCGGTGCCGAATCCGGCATGTTCCAATTGACTGGGTCGAGCCCTGCCTTGGAGGCCGGAGTTGGAATCGAAGACTCCAACAGTATTATGGGCGATCTTGGCTACGAGTGTCCCAGTGATTTCGCTGGGACGTGCAGACCTTCAGGCGACGACTGGGACATTGGAGCCTACGAACGCGTGGACAATCCGGGCAATACGGCCCCTGAGTTCACAGACCCCCCCGCAGGGCCTCCATCGTATTCGAGCGTCAATGAAGGGTCGGATCTATCCATACAATTCTCTGCTACGGACTCGCAGAGTGATGACTGCTTTTTCTTCTTGTCTTCTGGCGTGGAGGACGGAATGGCCATCAATTCAAGCACCGGCCTTTTCACCTGGACGCCAACCTATACCCAAGGCGGAAACACTGCTGATCCCTGCGAGGCGTACGACGTCGTAGTAGCTGTGACAGATGAGTATTTCGCCGAACCGGCCGATACGACCACAATCCGAATCGTGGTGAACAACGTGAATAGAGCCCCGGTCTACGGTGGCATCACCGGCTACACGGCGGTCGCTGGACGGGTCTGGAAGTACGGCCTGCACTTCACGGACATCGACGGCGACACGATGGTCTTTACCGCGACAGGCAAGCCGACAGGCATGACGATTGGGCGAGGTTCCGGGATTGTCTCCTGGAACCCGACAGCAGAGCAGGTCGGAGACCACGCAGTCACCGTGCGAGCTGCCGATCCTGCGACCGGTACGAACCAGGCGATCACGTTCACCGTGCTGCCAGAGACTCCCTACACGGCCCCAACAGATGAAGCGAACATCTTCTATGTGGACGGAGCAACAGGCAGCGATAGTGACAATGGCCAAACGGCAGGAGATGCCTGGGCGACGATTCAGCACGCAGCCACAACCCTGACTGCGGGCCAGATGGTCTTGATTCGCGCAGGCACCTACGCCGAGGAAGCAACACCGAACTCTGGGACAGCAGGAAGCCCAATCGTTTTCAAGGCATACCCGAGTGAAGCCCCTATCATGGACGGCCAGTCGTTCAGCAGTCCAGAAGCGTTCCAGGGCGGATCTCACATTGTGTACGACGGCCTGACGTTCCGCAATTATGGCGAGACGCTGGACCTTCGGGAAAGCGATAGCGACATTGTGGTGGTCAATTGCACGATCGAAGACGCTACAGACTACGGCATCTACGGCTTTGCGGGCGATCAGTTGCGGGTTGAACACACGTTGATTGAAGATATCGGAGACCGTGGGTATTACGGGAGCGGCGGAACGAACGTTCATTTCTACGATGTGACTGTCAATACAGTCACTGACCGGGGTTTGATCGATTACGCGCCGGATAATCTCACGGTCACGGACTGCAACGTAACTGCTTGTGGACGATTTGGGATATGGTTTCAGGGCCACAGTGTCCAAATACAGGATTCCGTCATCCACGACAATGCCCAAATCGGAGTCCAGCTCGACTCGACCTACGCATTCATGTCTGGGTCTATGGTTTCCGGTACGACGCTATATGGCGGAACTGCCATGAATCTGTTTCTCGGTCAATCAGCCGGGTCTCACGCGTGGATTTCGGACACGACCATTTCTGACAGCGAAAGATATGGGGTCTATGTTGGCCCCAATTCGATTGGATATGCGACGAACGTCACGTTCTCGGGGAACGCATCAGACAACGTCTATATCGAGACAGGCGGGTCGTGGGGATCGCCCCCGGCAGAACCCGCTGAGACAACAAAATTTTTCATGTTCACCAAGTGAAAGGGTATTGGCATGTTGCGGAATCGTAAAGTAAAGTTCGCGGGAATCGCCATTTTGGTGCTGTTGTGTGGCTTCCTGTTTGGGGCGACCATCACGGAAGATTGGCCTGCGTCTTTGACTCAGATCGAAGGAACTGCGGATGGCTATTCAACGCTCAGTGGGACAACAGAGGAATATAGCAGTATCGTCAATATGGACACCTCTGGCAACACAGGTGCGATCGTCTATGTCGAGGTCAATTACGACTCGACGCCTACCGATCAGGTCACGATCTCGCTTTATCGGCATCGGACGAATTCGACGGATACACGGGACACCACCGCAGTCTGGGCAATGCAAGGGGACAAGTCTGTAGACCCGCAGCGGATCTCGTTCACTGTCACGGACTGCCATTATTTTAGCGTCGGGGTGAAGCAGTCCGGATCAACAGATACGCATGACGTCCGGACCTACTGGGAGGGCAAGACGGGAGCAAGCAACTGATGAGAAAGCTACTTGCCATCCTATTCCTAATCCTGGCCGTCCAGTCGCAAGGATTGGGTTCCAGCAACCAGAAGCCCATGAGGGGATCGACTCTCATAACGACAGATCCGTTCTCGCGAGGTCTGGTTGGATATTGGCTGCTCAACGAGAGGGTGGGAGCAACAGTCTTCGACCTCAGCGGGAACCAGAACCACGGCAATTTATACGACGGTGTTGGATCGGCCCTGCCGACGTGGGGGCCTGACGGTCTCGTATTTGCCGACACAGAATATGAGGCTGTGGATTGCGGGAGTCGGACGAGTGTCCTCCCCAACGCGTGGACATTTGTTGCCAGGATCAATGCGACGGATGCATCCGCCAATACACTGTTTGGGTGGGCGTCAGGAGCCTCGGAATATAGTCAGTTCCAACTCCGGTATGGAGGCGGAGATCCGCTGCTCTATCTCGGATCGGGCAACTTCTCCTTTTTCAGCACGTACCCGAAATTCGGACAGTGGGCGACGGTTGCCGTGACTTGTCCTGGGGCCGGGCAAAATGACGTCCTTACGTCTCAGTTCTATGTGGACGGCATACCTCTGAGTCGTGGATCGACCGCCAACAGCAGCGCACAGGATGCGAAGGTTACATTCCACATCGGGCATCAGGGCCAAGCGGGAGGGAGCAAAGATTACGAGGGTAAAATTGCATGGGCCATGCTCTATGATCGAGTCCTGTCGCAGAGCGAAGTTGTCCAGATTAGCTTTAGTCCTTTCCGTATAGTAAATGCGCGCGGTCGAATTCCGATCATGGCATCTGAGCTTCCACAAACGAACTATAAACCAATCAACGGCGTCATCGATTGGCCCATCAATGGAGAAATTCAATGAACAAGCGAATCTTTCTTTCACTCGTACTGCCATTCGTGATTTGCGCGGCACACGCCGCAGAGATCCCGAATGGGAGCCTTGATCAAGTCATTCAGTTCGTCGGGATGCAGAGCGCAGACCCAACTGCGGCGTTCACAGGTGGCACTACATTCACCGTCAAGTACATCGTGAATGGCGGAACGCTCACAACTATGACGACTCCGACCGTGACTGAGAAGGCGGGCGGCTGCTACGTTGTTTTGATGGACGAATCCGGGGCCACGACCATACCGGATGCCAACGACACGGCGAACCTGCTCGTTCAGATCAGCCACACGGGAATGGTGACTGTCTGGCGAGAAGCCGTGATCCGCGAGAGGATGGCCACGATTGCGGAGATCCAGGCCGACCTTGCCCTTGAAAGCAAGCAGGACACGATCATCGCTGTGTCCAACAAGGTAGACACTATGTTGGAATCGGATGGTTCCACGGGATACCAGTTCACGGCACTTGCAGTAGAGAATGCGCCTTCAGGCTCCAGTTCCTTCGATCCTAACGATACACCTGTTCAACTATCTTCCACGGCCCTTACCGCGATTCTGGCAAAGTTTCCAGTTGATGCCAACGATCTGATGGAAGTGGCCATCCATGACGTTTCCGCTGGGGCCGGGATCGGGACAACGAGCGACATGAATGATGTTCTAGACGAGAATCCTATCCTAGTTGCGCTTGATGCTCTTGCCGCAAAGTTGGATAGCATGATTCGTGCCGATGGTGCGGAGTACGAGTTTGATCCGAACGCTGTGGAGGAGGCCCCAACGGGTACCGGCTCTGGTCTGACGGCTCAGCAGACTCGCGATGCGATGAAACTTGCGCCGTCGGCCGGGGCGGCTAGTGCCGGAAGTATCGACACTTTGATTGCAACAGCCAACACCACGCTTGGAGCACCTGTCGGTGCGTCAATCAGCGCGGATATCGCGTCTGTCAAGAGCGATGCTGGCGCCGCGAAAACTGCCGCCGAAAAGATCGACACGAGTACGGAACTCCGCACGCTGTTGGCCGGCAGTGATACGGCTCTGGCGACCGCCGCGGCACTCGACACCGTAGATAACTTTTTGGATACTGAAGAGGCTGCGATTTTAGCAATCGCAAATAAGCTAGATACAGCTCTTGTACAAGATGGTGCAGTGTGGAAGTTTACGACTAATGCTCTTGAGCAAGGACCGAGTGGAGAAGGACAACTCGGACCTGCGACTGAGCTTTCTTCTCTTAACAATATGACTTTTGAAGAGTGGCTCTTCTACATGTACTATAAACCTGCTGGTCGTTATTAGGAGTTTCTTAATGCCATTAACGCGAGAGGAACAGCGAGCAATCGATGACAGATGTGAGTTGATAGCTGAGAGAGTTATTGAGAGGGTACTTGCAAAAGTGATAGAGACGCATAAGCAGACTTGTCCGCACGGCTTGTATCTTATGGGTGGTAAGAAGCTGTTGGTTGGTTTCCTCATTGCTGCTTCTGTCTTTGGAGCTGGCTCAGGCGCTACAATCGCTAGTATCATTGTCCGGATTATGGGATCAGGGGCTATAAAGTGACAGAGCAAGAAGAGAGAGATCTGGAACAATTAACTGATAACAATGTGTTATCAGATGATGCGAATAAGGAGCTTTTGGATAAGCTTCGTGCTCAGTGTAAGAAGAGTCCATTCTTTCTTGGCCGCGTTATACTTGGATACACGGACTTTACAAAAGACATCCATCTCCCATTCTTACAGCGTCTCTCCGATTTTGAGCATAACAATCGCATCGTTCTTGTCATGCCACGTACTTGGTTTAAGTCCACAATCATCATTGTCTATGCCATTTGGCGAGCTATCAATACGCCAAACGTCCGCATTCTCATCTGTCAAAATAGCTATGGGAATGCTGTTAAGAAACTTAATAGTATTAAGCAGATATTTGAGAAGAACGTCTTGTTCAGAGCTCTCTTTCCAGACATCCTTCCCACTGCACAATCTGTCTGGCGTACCGATTGTCTAACTGTAAATAGAACATCTACTGATCCGGAAGGTACGTTCGAAGCGGCTGGTGTGGGTACAGCTGTCATCTCTCGTCACTACGATGTTATTATAGAAGATGATACGGTGTCGCCGGAAAAAGATGAGATGGGAGCCGAGTTGCAAGTGCCGACAGCACTTGAGATTGCTAAGTCAATCGGCTGGCACAATCTTGCAACGCCCCTTCTCATCCATCCGCTCAAGTCGCAAATTGTAGTGGTAGGAACAAGATGGGCAGAAGAGGACCTCATAGGACATATTATAAATACTTTTAAGAACTACGTTGTTCTTACTCGTTCTGTGAGAGAGAAGGATGGGAAGCCAGCGAATAAGGATGAAGGCGGAGTGCCGGCTTGGCCAGAACGTTTTTCGGAAGAAGTGCTTGAAGAGCTGGAACGTGCCCTCGGCCCCTTCATGTTTGCTACACTGATGATGAATAGTCCGACTTCATCGTCTGACCGAGTGTTTAGAAGAGAGTGGATGACTTACTATGATAGTGTAGATACGACAGACCTTGTCTGTATAACATCTGTAGATCCTGCATCCGCCGACCCTAAGAAGTCGGCTGATCCAGACTATACAGTTGTGTTGACAACAGGCATCAGACCTTCAACGGGCGAGATCTTTGTTCTGTGTTACGATAGACGTAGAATGAATCCGGGCGAGCAAGTTGATACGGTCTTCTCTCACTATATTCTCTTCAGGCCGGTTATCGTACTTATCGAAGCTGTATCTTACCAGCGAACGCTAAAGTACTGGGTGGAGCAGAAGCAGAAGGCTCTAAACGTCTTGTTCTTAATCGAGGAATTTAAGGGTGGGGCGGCTTCTAAAATCGATCGTATCAACGGTCTTCAGCCTTTTTACAATGCGAGGAGGGTTAAGCATAAACCCGAAATGGATACTTTGGAAAGAGAGCTGTTAGCACACCCGACTGCATCTGGACACGATGACGTAGCTGACGCTCTCAGTATGCAGATTTCAAAGTGGAATGATATCATTCTTACCTACGTCAAATCTGTGAATAAGGAGCTGATAGAAGACCCTCTCTCTGGCAAAAGCATTCTTGCACAGCTTAGACAGCGCTCTACAACGACAAAGACCTACCCATATGATATAGGAAATATGAAAGATAGAGTTAACGAACGTAGGCAATACGTTTATAACTAGGTGAACGATGCTTAAACCTGAAGAATGGCTGACAGAAATTGATAACGCTCTGGAGTTTAGAAAAAGCTTTTCTAGAGAGGAGAAGTGGGATAGTTTAGAGAAAAGCTACATGAATGATCCAGATAGCGATACGGCTATTGGTCCGAATTTGATCTATTCATATGGTGACTCTCTTACCAGCTCTCTAATTGTGCCAGACCCAGAAGTGCTGGTTGCAGCATCTACCCGCTTTGGTCTTAACACCGCTCTTATAGTTGAGAACTTGGACAATCAACTCATTAAGAGAACGAAGTTGAAGAGGGCGTGTGATGGTGCACTTCTGAATGGGTACTTGTATGGTAAGCAGATTTTGAAGATTGGGTATGATAGCGAGTATGGGTGGTCTCCATACTTCGATATTGGCAAAGCTCCGAATATGATGGGCATGTCTCTTACTCAGTTTGATAAGAGTGGGAATCGGATTGAGTATAATGACATTAAGCCGGGCTGGCCTTGGGTGAGAGAAGTACTGCCGCATGACTTTGTCGTTCCGTGGGGCTCTGTCTATCTGGATGAAGCCCCTTGGTGTGCTCACCGGATCATACGCTTAACTGAGGATTTGAAGAATGATCCGAAGTATATAAACACGAAGAGGCTGGAGCCGGACATCTCGATGGAAAGCTTCATGCAGTCGTATAAGAATGTTGGTGCTCAGAGAATGAGATATACTGAGCACTCGGCTGCAACACAGAGAGAGAATAGGAAGTGTGCATATACCGAGCTTTGGGAGATTCACGACAGAGCGAGTGGCATGATCTTTGTCGTGACGAGAGACTATGATAAGTTTCTGCGTAAGACGGTAGATGCTGTGCAGCTCGCGATTGGTGGTCTTCCATTTGTAGCTGGCGATTTTGTGAAGCACCCGCGTAGCTTCTGGACTACGCCTCTCTCCTATTACTTAGGCCAGATTCAAGCTACGCAGTTTGATATATCTCTACAAGCCGAGAAGCACCGCCGAATTAACAACTTGAAGTTCCTTGTTAGAGAGAATGTGATTAGTGAGGAAGACCTTACTCGCATTATGAGTGCCGATGTTGGCGGGTATGTTAAGGCTAAGACTGGCTCTAGCATGGATCTTAGACAGGTCATCGTGCCTCTCCCTCAAGGCTCGATGATGGACTTTGGTATGATGTCCGAGAACAATAGGAGAGACGCGAGAGATATGGTTGGCTTCTCTCGCAATCAGCTTGGCGAGTTTGATGCAAGTAGTAGGAGGACGGCTAGAGAGGCGACGTTTGCGAGAGAGGGCTCTATGCTTAGAACGAACAAGCGCTCTTCTGGCCTTGTCGATCTCTATCTCGACGCCATAGATAAGTTTAACAAGCTGATCTTTAAGTTCTGGACAACGCCTAGAGATATAATGATTGAGAGTGGGTATGTCTCTGCAACCGGACCGCAGCTTGAAAGTGACTATGCTTATGACATGACACTCTCTACAAAACGTAGCTTGTCGAAGGCCGAACGTAAGTTTGAGGCCTTACAGGTTCTGACACAGTTTGCAGTCATACCGGGCGTGAACTTGCAAGCACTCTTCAAGCTTCTTACCGATGCAGCTAATGATCCGCACTTTGAGAATCTCCTGCCCGGAGGTGGGGGTGCCGCAGGTGCTGCCAACAGTTCCGGAGCGGCACTCCCTACAATTCCTAGTACTGGTAGTGGTGGAGGTCAGCAGTAATGCCAATCTACGATTACAAGTGTCCGAAGTGTGGGAGAGAGCTGTTAAACGTTCTTGTCTTCTCACACTCAGCTCCGAACCCCAACTGTTTTGATTGTAGCGTAAAGATGGAGAAGAAGGTGACTATGTCAGTACCTCACGTCTTTCCATCTGACGGTATACATCTTTCGAACGTTAGTTGTCGTGGCAAGACGTTCTATTCTAAAAATGAGATGATTGATTGGGAGAAGAAGACGGGCGGGTATATAGATGCAGCTCACTGATTGGAGAAAGGATGAGTAAGATTACATGTGTAGTTAGTCCAAATGGTGTCTCTGTAACTTTCGATGGGGCTCACATTCCAAAAAGAGAGTTTGTTATGGCTCTTAAGACCATCGAGAAGAGTTATAGAAGGCAGGTTAAGGAGTATCAACACGAACGTAGGATTGTTAAAGGAGCAGTAAATGGAAAAGAACAACAAGAAGACGGCAGAGTCGAATCAGGAGAACGGGCAGGAAAAGAGTCAGGAAACCCAGCTGCTGGTGCAGAAGTTAAGCGAGACGGCGGCACTCCTGGAGCAGGAAAAAAGTAAGAGTACACAGATGGAAGCTAGGTTGAAGATGTTGGAAGAGTCAGCACACAGCAAAGATAGTGAGGAGGATAAGTCTGTCCAAGCTCTGCTTGACAAGTTGAATGACGAAGAAGAGAAGCCGGTTCGTAAGGCGAAAGCTAAGACGACTGAAGTTGATAGCCTTACTCCGCGACAGCTTCTTGACGTCATGGCAGAGGTTGTTGATGAGGCTCTCTCCAATCATTCTTCTTCCATCGAACAATCTCTATCTAAAAAGCTTGAAGCTTCGCAAGATGGATTCTTGAAGAAGCTTGAAGGTACTCAGAAGATTGTTGGTCAGCTCATTGGGCATCTTGGCGTTCAAGAGGCACGAACGAAGTTTAGTGATTGGGATGATGTTGCAGATGACGTGCATAAGGAGATGAACGAGACGCCCGGTCTGACACTTGATAAGGCATATCGCCTTGTGAAGGCTAACCGAGCTGCAGCTGGCATTCCTAACGATATTGTTGAAAGTGAGAGACCTTCTAGATCGGCTACTCGTTCTAGCCAGTTTGACTCTCTGCGTATTAGTGGTAGAAAAGCGTCTGCGGAAGATGAAGGTGGACGGCAAGAAGAAAGTGAAATTAGGAGACAACCACGCCAGGACTTTAGAAAGCTATTGTCAGATAAGATCGATGTTGTACTTGCAAGGCGTAAACAGTAAAGGTTTTTAGGAGATATCTATGGCAGTTCTCCCGATCCAAACTAGAACTATTGATGACGACTGGGCGAATACTTGGCAAGAGATTCGCGAAGACGTTATCGATAACGTGCTTGAGGCTACCATCTTTTGGCTGGCTCTCAAGGAATTTGGTTGCCTTACCCCTCAGGTAGGTGGAAATAACATTGAGAGGACGATCGGGTACGGGACTAAGAGTACTCAGCGTTTTGTCGATGGGACTGTGTTTACACAGAGCATTCCGAAGCTGGACACGGCTGCGACCTGGAACTGGCGTTACTTCACTGTTGATCTTAACCGATCGCTGGTGAAAGATGCTATCAATGCTGGTAAGTATCAGATTAAGAGCTATCTGACTCGCCAGATTGAAGCTGCTCGCAATGCTCTCGTCCAGGATATGGAAAGCTTCTTGATGCGGTGGACCGCTTACTATCAGAGTACCGAGCCGCCTCAGCCGAATGGTCTCTATGACATTTGTCCTCTCTACACGGCTGAGTCTGCTGTCGGTTCTGGCTCCGCTAGTGATAGTCAGGCATCTGGAACTTCTAACGGTGGGATTGATAGAACGAACGCTTGGTGGCGAAACTGGGTTATGTATAGTGGGGCGACTGAAACTAAGTCTACTTTCATCGCTGGTCCTACTAACGCTCCATACGATCTTAACCTTGTTCCAGACATGCGTCATGCGTATAATAGTGTGACGGCTGGAGTTGAGCCGCCTGACTTCATCATCACCAACCAGTCTATGTATGAGTCGTATGAAGATGAGGCAGCGGATAAGTCGCAGATTGTTATGAACGGCTTTACGAAGAAGGCTGTCGATCTCGGCTTTGATGCTTTCACCTTCAAAGGTGCGACCATGACGTACTCTTCGAAGCAGGAACAACTTCATATGCACATGCTGAATATGAAGAAGATTGAGTGCGTCTACGATCCGAACGTGTGGTTCGATATGACTGAGTGGATGAACACGGCTAACCAGTTTGAGAGAGTCGCATATATTGTCTGCATGACGACCGGTCTTCTGACTGCAGAACCTCGCCGTCACTTGGCGATGGAGTACGCTAGCTAACATTCTACAATTAACATTAGGAGATGTTGTATGGCTCAAAAAGTGCTGTTTGAAACTGCACTTACCGATCTGCGAACTACGGATGTCGAAGGCCTTGGCAATCTGCGGTTTGATGAGAAAGGTAATGTGGATAAGTGGGTTAAGAACTCCGGCACTACTGCTTTGTCGGCTGGAGGTTCTTGCCTTGAGCGGCTGACGTCTGTTTCAGCTGCTGTTGGTCAACGTATCATCGCACCGGATGGAGTTGGTGCAGCTACCGGATTGGTTACTTTGCCGGCTGGCGTTCCTCACACGGCTATTGCAGCGTCTGGAGCTTCTACTGGCGATCATGGCTGGGTTAGAGTGAAAGGCATTATGACTACTCCTGTCTATCAGGCAACAACTGCTCTTGTCCAGGGACAGGTCTCTCTCGCTACTAACGTAGGCGGTTGGGATAAGCCGATTACGTTTACTGCTGGCTATCCTTCTCCAATCCGGCACGTACGTCTGTGTTCTGCGCTCGCAACGACTGGTGCAGCTACTGCTAACAGTTGTGTTGTCTACGTTAACTGTCTTGGATAGGAGCTAGCTTATGACAGAAAGCAGCCGGCCTATTTGTGTGTGTTCTCACGTTTTTAACAACTTAGATTTCATGGCTTACTTTAACCACATGTTTTGCTTTAGCAAGTGGTGTTCAAAGTACCAAATCGTTTGGCTTGGGAAGAAGGGGTTAGATGCAGCTGATGCCAGAAACCGTCTTGTACAGAGGGCTATGGACGAAAACTGCAGTCACATCTTATTCATAGATGGCGATCATCTTCTTCCAGTCGAAATGCTAAACTGTCTTTGGGAGACTAAAGACGAAGCTATGGTGTCTGGATTAGTCTGCAAGAAAGGGGAAGGCTATCAACAGGTTGGGTACCAGAAAATAAATGGAAAGTACTATCCTGTTGACCTTCCCCTTGACGGCAGACTGTACGAGGTAAGAGTGTGTGCCTTCGGCTGTACACTTATCAACCTTGACTGTTTGAAGAAGCTTGAAGAACCTTACTTTCGTGATACATGTGTGGATATAGGGGATGGAAAGAAGTTTAACTTTCGTAGCGACATCAATCTTTGTGAAGCATTTGTTGAGAAAGGAATGAAGTGCTGGATTGATACTAGGGTATTGATAGGCCATATGGGGATGGATAAGGTGGTATATCCACAAACAGCCGATGCTATGAATATGGCTGATAAGGTGTTGAGAAAGAGTGAAGATATAGGGAAGAATGGGCAGGGGTATTACTATGCATCTGAACTCTAAAACTAATTTCTACTCTCACAATACGTATGCTAGCCGGCTGATAAGAGCTTATCAGATCGCAGATAGGCTAGATTGTGCAGTCAACGAACCACCGAGTGGTGAGTGTAAGAACCTCATCTTTGTCAAAACCTTCCCTGTCGAGATAGAGGAGTTGTATAGACAGTATAACATCTTTGTGGATGTTGTAGATTCAGATGTTATTTTTCCAACCTTAGCGAAGTATCCGAACATCCGAGTTCTAGCTATTAGCCGGACAGCTGTTGATTATATTGAAGCTAGGTTGGAGAATAAGGTATTCTATGTACCCGAACATCACTGTAACTTTGACAACTTTATAATTCCGCACAGGACTGCTAAGATCGTTGGCTTCGTTGGGTATAAGGAGTGCTTCGATCTTCCTTTCGATGCTGTTGGCTTTGCTCTTGACAAGCTCGGACTTGAGTTCGTCTGCAAGTTTGTAGATGATAGTACGACGAGAGAAGATGTTGTAGAGTTTTACAAGACGATTGACATTCAGCTCTGTTTTCGCAGTCCTCGTAACATTGTAGGTATGCCACCGGAGTTGAAGAATCCGCTCAAGATTGTGAATGCCGCTAGCTTTGGCATTCCGACTGTCAGCTATCCAGAGATCAGCTATATGAGAGAGTTCTCTCCATACCTGACTGGTCGCACTATCGATGACATCTGTTCTCACATTGAGAGAGTTAAGAAGCTGGATGTTGACATTCGGCATCAGCTTGTGGAAAAGGCTAAGCCGTATCACATTGATAAAGTTGTAGACATCTATAGAGATATGTTAGGAGAATGAGAATGACAACGGGCAGGATAAACTTGTTCAAAGTCTTCATGAGTAAGAGTGTCGATGCTGAGCTCTCGAAAGTTCTGCACTCTGGCTATATTGGAGAAGGCAAGAAGGTTCAGGAGTTTGAGAAGGCAATATGTGACACTACTCGTTCTACATACGTTGTAGCTGTAAACAGTTGTACTACAGCTATTACATTAGCGCTAAAGCTTGCAGGTGTTGGACCGGGTACATATGTTATCAGTACGCCTATGACCTGTCTTGCGACGAATGAACCGATTCTTAACTTAGGTGCTAATGTTATCTGGGCAGATGTAGATAAAACAACTGGCAATATATCAGTCGATAGTGTTAGTGAGTTGCTGAAGACATACAGTCACTTGAATATCAAAGCTATCCTCTGCGTTCACTGGGCTGGACAGAGCTGCAATACACTAGCGCTTAGAATGCTAGCTGAGAGACACGGTGTTAGGCTGATAGAAGATGCGGCTCACGCTTTTGGCGGAGCTAGTGACGTTCCAGGTAGGTATGTGGGAGAAGACAGTGACCTTTGTTGCTTCTCCTTTCAAGCTATCAAGCATGTAACGTGTGGAGATGGTGGAGTGCTGGTATGTAAGAAGAAGGAGGACTATGAAAGAGCTAAGTTGTTGAGATGGTTCGGGCTAGACCGAACTGGCAGCTTAGCTCTCCGCTGCTCGCAAGACCCGATTGAGGCCGGGTATAAGTGGCATATGAATGATATAGCTGCAACTATCGGCCTCTGTAACATTCAGCATCTCAACGACATTCTCTTTGATACAGCGAGTAATGCTGCCGAGTATGATGATAGTGTAGAGTACTGTACACCCTCTTCTCTCTTCAACAGCACATATTGGCTGTACCCACTCTTGATGGATGACAGAGACGATTTTGTAAAGTATATGGATATGAAGGGTATTGAGTGCTCTGAAGTTCATGTAAGGAATGATAAGAAGACGATGTTTAGAGGTGCGTTGAGAGATACAGACATGTCTGGTCTTGAGTACTTCTCCGAACGACAAGTTAATATTCCGGTCGGCTGGTGGCTAGATGCGGAAGATGTAAAGAGAGTTATTGAAGCTATAAGGAGTTATTAGTATGGCAACACCTTCGATGCCGCAGAATCAGGAACGCGTACTTTGCAAGATCATTGCTATCATGACTGATCACACGAAAGCTGTAGAGGGGAAGACCGGTCATGCAACTATCAACCGACTTAAGAAGCACGTTTGGGTTTGTGCCGGGGCACCAACTGGTGCTTACACTACTGGTATGGAGACCAACGATCTTATTCTCGACACTACAAACGACAATGTGTATATAGCAGCTGCCGAACCAGCAACTGGCGTGTATCGTGAGTTGACGGCAATTACTGCTTAAGGAGTAAGAGAATGACGTATAGAAGCCGACACAACTCTAAAAAGTACTCTATGTGCACTAGGCAGAATGAGTGGACTAGAGTTGGAACTGTTGCATCTGCAACCGCTAATGGAGATAGTGCTCTTAGCGTTACTGAACGTAGCTGGTCAACATCTATCCTGCTCACAAACTGCGTTACATTCATCTCTAGCGAAGGTATCAATGGTATTGAAGTTAGGTTTCTAATGCCTACAAACAATCAGACGGCTGATCTGGAGATCTTTGCTGTTCGAGCTGGAGAAGTTGAAGGTCCGCTTGTAGATAACAATCTTACTAGAATCACAGACCTAGATCTTACATGTGGCCTGCAAGCTGAAATTAACGCAAGTGATGCGGTGACTGGCAAGTTGTATGTCGATACCATTGCGGCTACGAATACTTGGAGCAACTCTGTAACCGTCGTTGATAGTGCTGCCGATAGGATAGCGAGAATTAAGTTTGATCTGTGCGGGTACAGAGGTATCCTATTTCATGGCTATGGCACTTTCCAAGCCGATTGCATAGTAGAAATTGCAGGATTCTAAGATGGCAAAGACTAGAGCACAGATTAAAACCGCTGTCCATCTTAATACGGGTAGAGGGACGGAGAAGGCGTCGCTTATAGAGAGTGCGTGTGACGAGGCACTGAAAGTGGCACTCGAAAGTCATGCTTTCAAAGACTCTCTCTCCTTCGATCAAGACACTGTAATAGTTGAAGATGCACTAAGCGTCGACATCTCTGCAATCACCAACCTTCTCGACGTTGTTTCAGCTACAGTTGTTGAGACAAGTGGGGTGCAGAATAAGATATTCTGTTTGCAGAATGAGGCTTGGTGGAACTTGCACGTTGTAAACGCAGAGGATAATGAGAAGGGGTGGCCATCTAACGGCATTAGGAGAGGTACACTTATCTATCTCGAGCGGCCATCTGACTCCGGCCTGTCTCTTCGCCTGACGGTTTCAAAGACGCAGACGTTTAGTAGCGATAGTACCGAGTGCCCGATTGCACTACTTGATACATTTGTAACTCAATACGCAACTGCTATGGTCTTCATGGCTATTGAGAATTATGATAAGGCAACGGCTTGGCTCAACTTAGCCCTCGGACCTCAGTACTATGTGGAAAATAAGATTGGCGGTTCTCTTCTTTCTGCAATCAACAAGGATAAGAAGGATATTGCTCAGATGTTCAAAGCTACGGCCGCAGGTGCTCCGGCTGTAGCTGCATCTGGCGTTGCTGTCAAGAACTTAATAGTTGGACATCCGAACTATGGAAATGTTGAACTTTGGAGCCGGCCTTAACTGCTAACATAATGTTATTAGTTGGGTAAAAGATATGGGAAATAATAACTGGGATGTTTCTGAGCCTATCGATCATATACTGAGGAAAGATGTACCTCAGGAGATTAGAGATGTTAAGTCGGCAACAAAAAGTATTATAGCTAAGGAGCATGCACAGCCTAGTACGAGTGGAGCAGGTGGTCAGCATTTGCAAGGTGCAGTTCGGGTATATCTACAATCTAAAACTCCAACTTCTGATCCGGAAGGCAACAACCTCTCTACTGCTGACACTTCCGACAATGGCCGGCTTTCCATATTAACTGGCTCCAGCAACATTATAAAAGTATATGCTGCAACTAGCGCTGGCATATCGACAGGTTGGCAAGCTGCATCTGTCTCTCGCGTCTATGCTAGCGAAGCTATAGACTTCAAGGGCTTTAACGCAGCCCATGTTAGTACGGGTACCCAATCTGGACAGGTCATACATATTGGGCAGTTGGATACGTCCTTCTTCAGCCTCTACCAACCTGCAACAAGCGGGATGTTGAAGTTGAAACAGACAAACACACCTACAACATTTACAGATGTGGCTAACAAGTTGTATGTAGATGATACTGTTGTAGATAATGCTCCGGCTGTCTATGACTCCGACTGGTTCTCTGTAACGAAAGATCTAGCATATACGAAAGCACATGGGCTTGGAGTAGTTCCAGACCTTGTGCAAGTGCTATACTCGAATAGTTCAGATGGTAGTGGCCATGTAGCTATGGTTGGGTATGGAGATGCATCTGACTACTTCTCTTGCTTAGCTGACCTAAACGCTACAAATGTCATTATCCGAACTGGAGCGAATGGTGTAGCTAGATATAGAGACTCAGGCGGGACTGAGAGAACGCAGACGAGTGGATATTTGAAGGTCGTTGCTGTCGTCTTCTAATAGGTGAGCCATGCAAGATAATATCACGATTCCTATTGCATATAATAGAATTGGCCAGAGGATAGGCGGGTTGAATAAGAATGACGAGCCCGTCGGCTTCTCCGGTCAGTTCTCTCCATACATGAAGAACTTTGTTGTGGAGAGTTCTTGCATTAGGAAGAGGTTGGGGTATAATAAGCTTGGTACAAACCTCCCACTTTCTGGAACTGGTGCTGGTCTCTATAAGTACGTAGATGCGACTGGCGTCAGCCATCTTATCGCTCTCACTAGTACGAATGCTTACGAGTATAATGCAACTCTCGACGCTTGGGATGACATATCACCGGAGACAGTTAGGACTGTATACACGCCAGATAGCATAACGATACAGACGCCGGATGGTCAATCTTTACTTGTTAGCGAACCAGCAAGTGGTACTAGCTTTACGGGTGGAGAGGATAATAAGTTTAGATTTGCTGTTGTTACCGATAGTACAGCTTTCACAAATAATGGAGGTACGGCAGCTGTACTAACGAATGGCATAGACGATCTGTACTTTTACGAAGGTAATGCCGGCTGTAGACTTGCGACTCTCACGCATGCCTTTCCTAACTTCGCGAACTGTCTTGACATCGTTGAGTTCTACAACCACTTCTTCCTCTTCAACTACAATGATGGAAGTCAGAGAGCGAGAGGGTTGGCGTTTGCAGAAGCTGGTGATGTTACTAGCTGGTCCGGGCCAACAGCTTCAGCAACCACACTTACTGACTCGGTAGGATCTGTCTCTCGTGCTTTGAAGCTCGGTCTCTACCTTATCATATACTCTACAGAATCCATCAGTATTTGCGAGTATATAGGCGGATCGACAATCTTCAGTATCCCAACTGTCTTCTACCAAGCTGGATTGATAAGTCCAGGAGCCGTTTGGCCTTTCACAGACTATCACATCTTCATCGGCTCGGATCAACGTGTGCATAAGTATGCGGGTAGCAATCGCTCCGACGACGTTGGGTATAGAGTAGATTGTGCATTGTTTAGCGAGATGGACTATGAGCATAAGGATAGGATTGTAGCTGGGTATGATTCGACGAGGAAGAAGCTTTACTTCTTCATCCCGACTCCATCTAGTGTAACGCCAAAGTCTGCATACGTTCTCTCTCCCGACATGTATGGAGAGCCGTGGGAGTATCATGAGTTTGCTGATACCGTTTGTAGTATGGCGGTTCTAGAAGCTAAGCCAGAGTACTACTGTGATGATACAACTGAGCAGACGGGGTATTGCGATGAGGCGACAGACTATTGCGATAGCGTCTATAGTCAATCTGGTGCTCCCATCTGTGTCTTTCTCTCTTCTGACAGCTATGTCTACAAGCTGGATGAGTCGACTGGTAAGGATGATGATAGTGATATTACGTGTGAGTACCAGACGGAAGATATTACAGTTGATGAAGAGATAACGGTTGATAGGTGGAATTGGCTCAGCTTTGTCGCCCGGTCAGATGCGGGTACAGACGTCTACCTTAGCTATTCTACAGATGATGGGAAGACGTGGACGTTCGCTGCTGACTCTCCAATATCAATATCCGAAGGCTGGAATACGTATAGAGTTCCGATAGACGTCGCGAGTAGGAAGATACGTATCAAGTTCTATGAATCCTCATCTAGCGATTTTAGACTGAGGGAGAGTGTGAGAGTTGGATATACAACTCAGGAAGAGAGAGAATAATGAGAGTGCCTGTTGAAATTATACTGTCAGAACCGGCTCTAACACTTGACTATGTTAGAAGGTTGAGGGAGGAGATAAGGAGACTGGCTGAAGATAATAAGAGGAATGTTGTTGAGATTGAGAGTTTAAGAAGTAGAGTGGATGATATTGAGGACGAGTTTCTATGAAAAAGCTATTTGCCGCTACAATCCTTACTCTTCTCTCCATACCTGCATTGGCTCAGCTTAAGGTTGAAGACATGACCGAGCTGACTGTTCCAGATTATAACGATCTGTGGTATGTGGTACATGATCCAGAGGGAACGCCAGTAGCTAGGAATATGAAGATTGGTGTGCTTAGAGAGTATAAGAATGTTAAAGACTTCGGAGCTGTGGGAGATGGAGAGACAGATGACACAAACTCTATACAAGCAGCATATGACGCTGCGGCTGCTGTCGGCTGTACTACGTACTTCCCGGCTGGAACTTACGCAATCACATCTGCAATTGATGTAGATAGTTATGGCAAGTTTAAGGGAGAAGCTGGTAAGTCTATCATTCTACAACTAACAGCTTCAACTCCTCTTTTTAACAATACACCAGCTGCAAATGTAGAGCAGTTGATATTTGAAGGTCTAGTCTTTGATGCTGATGATACTGGATGTGTTGGATGGTATAATCCAGGGTACTATACGGCCTACACCGAATTTAGAGATTGTCAATTCAGACGTGATCTCTCCGTTAGTATTAAAACTGTGCCTGGACATTTTAGAATGTACAACTGTATTGATGGAAAGTCTGGAGCGTTGAGAACTTCGCACCAAGCGATTGACTTCGACTCTACTCCATCCAAGTCTGCATTTACAGTTCTTATAGAGGGATGTTGGTTTTGGAAGGCGGCAGGTGTAAACTCTACCATCTACGATAGATCTGGCAATACGCTAACATTTTCTTCTTGCACTTGGCAAGGTTGTAATACAACGGCTCTTAGAGCTGATAGTGTAAGAAATGTGTTGATGCTGAACTGCAACTTTGAAGATATGGAGCCAAATGCAGCTGACCCGAACAACTGTCTAATATCTATGAAAGTTGATTCTGATGCTGTGCCAGGTAATATAACATTTAGTAACTGTTGGGTTCAGAACAATGCTACAAATCATTGGGTAGCTTGGACATATCTTACAACGAGTGGAGCCGATGCCAAGGCTGAGTTTCATGCTTGTTCTGGAAATATGGGAAATGCGTACTGGACAAAGACAAGCTCAACCTATGATTTACCTACTAACACTATAGTAACACATAGCAATCCTATCAACAACAGCAGCAGTTTCGGCTCATCTTACTCTATCGGTCGTACCGCTACATTCCACTCCGGCATATATGTTAAGAATAGTCGTACCAGCTCTGGCTATATTGACATGTATGAAGACAGTGATAATGGGTCAAACTACTACAGACAGATAGCGCCTTCTACAGCTGACTCGAATGGTGTAGCAACGTGGCCAGAGGCTACAGGTACAGTTGTTGTTGCAAGTGCATCTAGCCACAGCTATGGAAGCGGTACAACCGCTTGGAGCATGACAAAGGCTGAAGCGGCTGGTACCCTCTTTACAGTCACGCTTGCAAGTGGACCAGCCGATGCAGTCTTTCCTGCTGCCGTAGCTGGCAAAATGTATACTGTGTATAACAACAGCGGCCAGACTATTACTTTCAAAGTGTCTGGACATACAGGGCATAGTGTGGCGACTGCAAAGTACGCGATCGGAGTTATGAATACAACTGACTGTGTTGAGCTATATGAGCAACCGTGATGTTAGTAAAGTTGCTTGTTTAAGGAGATAGTATGGGTATTTTAGGTTCGTCTTCTAAGGTTAAGAGTGAAAGTACACTTTCAACATCCCAGCGAAAGCTGCTGGATCAAACGGCTGGAGTTGTCTCTAGCGGTCTTAGCACAGGTGCTACGCCTTATACGGGTCAGCTGACAGCTGATACACCTGACTATCTGCAGAAGGCTTTTGATCTTGCTAGCAACATCTTCTCCGCTGATAGCTTCAAAAGTATACAAAGTATGTTGACCGGACAAGTGTCTGGAACTCCTGCCTATGTCTACGATCCAGCTGGCATTACGAAAGAGTGGCAAGAGAACTTTGCCAACCCAGCTCTTGAAATGTATAAGTCTAACATCTTACCTCTCGTTAAGGAGCAGTATAATATTCCTGGAATGGGAAATAGTACACTAGCTGCGAGAGGAGTTAGTGAGAACTTCTCCAACTACTACGGTCAATCCGTTCTTCCTACTCTCTACAACAACTTGCAGAGTGGTAGACAGATGGCGTTTGAGAGTGGAGAGGCTGCAGCGGGTAGACAGCAGAGTGCTGCTAACATGCTCGCAAATCTTCCGAACCTTGCAGTTAGTGGTTCGGCACAGGCAGCCGAGGTACAAGTTAATAATCAGCAGCGATCTCTCGATGCGATGTATAAAGAGTTTCTAAGAACGTCTGCTGAGAACAATCCTTGGCTCAATGTAGCGTCTGGCCTTTCTACTGCCTCGACTATTGAAAATGTTGGTATGCAAGGTTGGAGCGCTCTTAGTGACATTGTTAAAGGCGCTACGGCTGTAGCATCCATGTAAGGAGTAATATATGGGCTTTACTGTTCCTTCTCCAACTGGTCTAACTGGATGGGGAGATGATCTTATGACTCTCGCTCTTGCTCTCCGAGCTGAGAGAATTGAGAAGAAGAAGATGGCTGATGAGAAAGAGGATAAGCAGCAAGCAAGAGAACTGCAAGCTAGAGGCCTGGATATTCAGCAACAGCAAATTGAGCAGCAAAACGTTCAGTTTGAGAAAGGGTATGAGCTGGATGTTGAAAGGCTTGGATTAGATAGGCAGAAGGCTACAGCTGACATTGCACAAAGTACAGCTAGTGCTAGTTACACTAATACATTAGCTGATATTGCTAAGTTGCAAAAGTCAATGGATGAACAAACGAAAGAGTATAAAAGACAATCTGAAGTTGCAAAGGCTAGAGGTGCAACGACTGAAGCTGATATGGCTCAGATGCAATATGATGCTCTCAAATCGCTAGGACCAGAAGGACAAAAAGAGTTCTTTACTTCTCAAAAGGTAATAGCGAATATGAGAGCCGAGCAACAAGCTCAAGATGCAGAGTCTAGAGCTCTCAGAACACAGATTGACATGTATAGTACAATGATTCAGCAACAGCAGTTGAAGCAAAGGGATGTAAGTCAGAAGTTCGATCAGCTAACGGGAGGAGGCTCTCTAACAAAAGATCTTCTCCCATCCGATCGTATTGATATAGAGGGGCTATTCATGAACTTAGCCGATACTATGTCAAATGAGAAAGCTGACCCAAATGCAATAGTTGAGCTGAGACAAGCAGCTTATGATAAGGTGAGAGCAGCAGAAGATAGAGCTATGAATGTTAGTGAGCAGAAAGAAGATGTTAAGGCTCAAAGGGCTTTGAGAGGCGACGTCTCACAAGCTCTCATAACAAATCCTAAGCTAGCACCACAGTGGGATGGCCCGAGTTTAAAAGAGGCACAGACTAACCCGAATACAGAGTTTAGAACTATTAACAAAGACGTGTTCGAACTATTCGGAAAGAGTGTGCCTAATCCTCTCGGTGGTCCATCTCTCATCATGACAAGAAAGAGAGCGGAGGAACTCGGGTTGATAAACGCTTGGCTTCTTGCTCCTTCTCCCGTTGATCAGATGGTAGATATGGCAAGTCGCTCTATGGCTCCAACTAGCATGAGACAGCCGAGTGATGAGACGAAGAAGAAGACAAGTAGTTTGAGAGACTAACACATTAACTAATATATTAGTGTTATTAGTTAGGTAATGTATGGCTATCGTACAAGCATCAGACTATGCAAAGAGCGTTTTGGAAAAGAAGTACGGTCGAACCAGCCGACTATCTGCTGCATCTGACTATGCAAAGAAAAGAGTTGCAGAAAGCAATGGGATAGTTGAGCAGCCGACTATCAACTTATATGCTGATCAAGAGCTAGATGCTGAGCAGATGCAGCTAGCTGCTGCTAAAGCTAAGCCAGACATGACAGATCCAGAAGCACAAGCGGCTGTTTTAGATAAGGCCGCTAACGTTACAGGCGCTGTCGGCCACGGTGCTGTAGGCGTAATGTCTGGCTTAACCTTCGGCCTCTCCGATCCAATCATCTCAAAATTCGGAGATATGTATGCAGAGCGTGAATTGCAAAGTAAAATTAAGCAGAGAGATATGGCTGTTGTAGGTAAGACGAAAGATGAAGAAGGCAATCCGGTTTGGACGCTGAAGAATGTTACAAAAGATGGGGTAGAAGATTATATACAGATTGACCCGAGAGACTATCTTAAAACGTATGATAAGAACCTCGGTCAGCTCTATGGTCGTCTAACTGGAATGGGCGAACAAACTCCTCTCCAATCTCTCGCCTATGACATTAGTCAGTGGAGTGGGATATATAGAGGGTTTGGTAAAGCCGCAGCTGGCGTAGCATCTAAGCTTAACACAGGTCTTCGCACAACTCGTATTGCGAGTGGAGCTCTCGCTGCTACTGGTACACAGGCACAGAAGGAGCTTATCGATAACTTGTCTACCGGCGAGCCTATCTCAGGCTATGATATAGGAGCCGCTTTCGTACTTGGTACTGGCCTATCTGCAGTTGGAGAAGGTGTTGACATCTTACGTGGCCGCTACGTTATGAGGCAGATTGCAGATAAGTATCCGCAAGTTCTAACCGGACTATCTGCTAAGGATAAGGCTACGTTATATGAGGCAGCTGAGGCTTGGGAACTATCAGCTCGTACAGATGCGAGTGGGTGGAGTGCTGTAAGAGGAAAGACGAATCTACCTGAGATTAGCGGTAGTGTTGGTAGCGCCGATCCTGTAGCTATCAAAGCTAAAGACATGTCTAAGTTCATGTCTAAGAATGTGAAGACATCTGACATCTATACATATAAGGCGTGGGAGAAAGTGTATGGAGAAGATGTTAAGCGGATTGGAGAGGTTATTAAGAAGAATGCAGTTGACATGGGCTATGACCCGACGTTAGAGATGATTGCTGCGAAGGATAGATTGCTGCCTGCATTCTCACAACTAGCAGATGATGCAGAAGCAAGAACACAAAATAGATCGTTTGTTGAGCCTCCACAGATAGAAGGTGTGAGAGTACGTGGTAAGAACGTATCCGAATCTTCATCTGAGCCTCTAACAGCTGGTGGCGAAATCTCTAAACACCCTGGTGAGATATATGGAACACCGAATCGCAAGTTTGTAAAGCTTGAGAAGACAGGCGGGTCGACTGTTGAAAGACCCGTCTCTCTAACTCAGCCTTACAGCGTTTTGAAGAAGCCAGTTGCTGATCTATCCAACAAGGAACTTGCCGAACGCATCTCTAAATCCTCTCCCTTCCACGATCTATATACGCTAGAGAGTGCAATTAGGAAGTTGGAGAGAGGAGAGATTACAGAGAAGGTATTTACAGACTATACAAAAGATCTCAAGCTCCCACCGAAGAATGACCCAACCAAGTTGCTGATGGAAAAGATAGATAGGGTTATTGTAACTCCTGAACGACGAGACGTAATACGAGATGTTAGTAAAATGGCTGAGGAGCAGGTAGACCCAACAGCTTATGAGAGGCCACATAAGCCATTTAGAGCTATGGGTATTACAGAGCTTCTAACACCTAAGTGGATGGTTGGTAGGCTAGAAGGTTGGGAGGATATTGTTAAAGATGTCGAGTTTGGGCAGCTTCAAGCTAATGTTGATGTACAGAAGATGAACCGGCTTGCAGCTAGTGCAATGCAAGACTTTAACAAGCGTGCTTCAACCGGCGATAAAGTGTGGGCGGCTATTAAGAATAGGCCGACGAAGGCGCTAGACGCTCTCTACCTTCACCTTAATGCGTATGAAAATGCACCAGATTGGTATCCGGAAGATCTGAAAACGGCACATACGCAGCTGAGACAGTATATGAAGACAGCGCTTGAAAGAGCTAATGTTGGTAGAGTGGCAAGAGGAGAAGAGCCTATTACTGATATAGGTGCGTATGTTCCGCACTACATCGACACGTTAGCTTGGGAAGTTCAGAATGGCAGCTACCCTATCAAGTCCGGGTACATCTACAGTCTGATGAAGGGCTTGTCAAAAGACATAGCTAATCCATCTGCCAAACATAGAGAGCTTGTAGATGAGCTATCTGCTCACTTCTCTCGCAACTTGCCAGACCTTCTAAACACAATGTTTCGGCATCATTATGAAGACGCATATGTAACTACACCATACGTAGATGCGTATAAGAAGATACAGAATACGCCGATGCCAGAAGCTGTCAGAAATGATGCTATCAAATATCTACGCTATGACATTAGACATATGGCGACAGATGTGGATAAGATGGCAGATGCCACTCTCGACACTTTGCACATTACAGATGCCATAAACCTTGTTCTCAGTCCGTTTGGGCGTAAAGTAGCATCTGCATCTGGTGCTCTCTCTAGCGTCTTCCGAACCCTAGCTTATTCTGGTGGCATGGGTCTCAAGCCATATTTAGGTGTAAGGAATAGTCTACAGACGCTTCTAGCTTTCGACCTCTACTCCGCTCCAGATATTGCTGCTGCTTTTAGAGACAAAGCACTTGTTACGCAAGATAAAGTTGTAGATCCGGAGACGGGAAAGACTGTCAACCTACTTGATATTGTCTCTAAACAGCCGTGGTACAAACAATCTGTAGACTCGGCGACGGAGAATGATCTATCATCTAAGCTTGTAAATGCTGCAACTAAGTCGTCCGGAATGGAGTTTACACATAAGCAAGTGTTGGATATGGCAGTTAGAGTTGGGTATAAAGATTGGAGACGATACTATGAGCTGTCACAAGACAAAGAGTCTAAGCACTACAAAAGGGCACAAGAAATCGCAGTCAAAGAAATTAGGGAAGAAGCGGTAGAGAGAGCAAGTAGCGCTACTATTGGAAAGGAGAAGAGAGAGCTTACAAAGAGTGAGAGAAAGACGTTTGTAGACGAGTATGTTAAGAGGAACATGCAGTCTAAGCTTGATGAGCTACTAGTTACAAAAGCGGACATGCTACCTATGATTCGAGATGCGATTCGGCTCATTGAGTGGGAGTACTTTAGCACTTCGATGCCTTGGATACATAGAGGGAATGTAGCGAAAAGTGCACTTGTCTACACAAGCTGGATGCAGAACTACTTCTTCTCTCACCAAAGAGAAATGTGGACGAGAGTTGTAACGGGAAGAGATACGAGAGGAAAGTTGATGACACCGGCTCAGCGTCTTCGACCTGTTAAAGGGCTTGGCACACTGTATGCTATTGCTAGAGCTGGAGCTGCTGTTCTCGGTACTCAGCTAGTTGGAGAGTCTATCATGCCGAGCCCAAGTGCAGAGATTAGACTACCACCTGTCATCGAACTTCTAACTGGCGCCGGCTATTATTACTTTAGCGATAATGAAGAAGATCAGGCAAAGGGCAAGAGGATGATGAAACATAGTAAGGAGTTGCTAGTCCCATTTGCAGGAGGCGCTCGCTTCTTACATGAGCTAGCAATTGGTCAGAGACAACCGTCCGAGCTGTTGCTTGGACCAAACAAAAAGGAGCAGTAGTATGAGTACGAGTGTTAAGAATGCCGTTGTCCGAAACTGGAAGACTACCGTCTTGGGAATCGCCGCAGCCATTACTGTCATCAGTCAGCAAGTTGTGTACATGTTAGACAATGATCCGAATACAGTTGTAAGTTGGGAACTCCTCCTAACAGGCGGCTTCATGGCTCTGATAGGAGTGTTCGCGAAAGATGGAGATAAGAGTACAGAAGAGGTAAATAATGAGCCTACCAAGTAACCCGCTCGGCATCTTACTAGCCCTACTACTTGGTCCTATAGCTGGTGCTATTAAGGCTGTTAGGAGATGGATAAGTGGGAAAGATATTCGCGGCAATTAGTGCACTAGCCTTATTCTTTCTACAGCTACTGAAGGTTGTGGATAAGAATAAGTGGAGTGCGAGTGCTCAAGTTAGAAATGTAAAGAAGGAAATTGCGAGGATTGAAGATGAGAAAAAGATGTGGCAGAATAAGCGCTCTGGCTATCTTCGTCTTGGCCTTCCTATCCCTGACGAGTTGCAACAAAGAATTGACGAGTTCGTCGCACAGCTTTCTAAACTTGAAAGACAACTCCAAGCTATTGAAACAAAATGAGCCAGTACCGAAAGATGGGTACTGGCTCAGCCCGGAGTATTTTGATTACTTGTTAAGATGTATGGAATACTGCGAGCAGAAGAACGTTGATGTTTACTAGCCGAGTGGCCTCCTAGGCTGCTGCTTCTGTCGAACTAACCGGATTGGCTACTTGCGGTCCGGTTAGTTTTTTCATTTTACCTCCACAACTGTGTAGTGCTGCACACTACCAACAATGTTTAGGTTTACGGCTCTACACTCTATCAGCGTCTGCATAATGACATCGAGCTGTTGAGATGTCAATTTGTGCTTGAACATTCGTATAAGTGTGGGCCGGTCAATCTTACCCTTATTCATTATAGTTGTTAACACTTGCTCACAAATGTCGCCACAAGCTTCGCTGTTAATAGCATTGAGAATGCGGGGCATGTGGCGCTCGGCGAGAGAGATTGAGTTGATAGCCGCTTTCATATCTTGCACATCAATCTCTCTACTATCTTTTATAGATGCAGAGAGGCACATGGCAATTTTTAAGAGTGTTATGTGCCTTCTACCACTATACCCAGATAGATTCGGGTTATCGAACAGATCGCTATCTTTATTAAACCGAGCATACTCAATCTTATACAGATCGAGAGCGTCAGCTGACATTGCGAAAGAGCCCCTCATGTTGTGGGCTATGTAGTTGAGATCCGCTGCTATATCTTCCCCCCTCTTCTTATTCTCCTCAGACATGATGGGCCAAGCCACATCTTTCTCCCTCTTCTCCTGAAACACAAACACAATGCGAGAAGTGAAGCCTCCACCAATAGAAACAACAGGAATAGCTTCTTTGATCCATTGGAGAGTAGAGCCACCAAGAATAGATAGGCAAGGATTTCTAACAGCCTCAAGGCCCCGACCCTTAGTTCTGTAATCAAAGTCTTTGCAGTCATATAGCTTTGTCAAAATTGCTATCATTCCATTAGCAAAACTATTCTTGTCTATCAATGTTGACAGCTCGTCAACGACAGCGATGCCAGTAGCCGTCTGCACAATCTTTTGATTGTCAACATCAACACCGGAGAGAGTACCGATGAGAGCCTCTGGCGTCTGCTTTTGCGATAACAAGTTGATAGGCGGGTCAATTTGTTCGAGGAAGAAAGAGGCGATGTTGACAGCAGTAGACTTTCTACACCTAGCACTTGCCGCAACTAGCACAATGTACATGTTTGGGTATACGGTAAAGTGGCCCTGATCTATGAAAGTGTTTCGGCCAAGAGATGCAGAGACGATAGAGATGCCAGTCCAAAGGGCGAAGATGCCCGGTACCTCTGTATCCGCTGTATACTTGATAATCTCAGAGATGATCCCATTCTTCAATCTGCGAGTCATAGAAATCTCCTAAAATGTAGAGTGTCTATACTTGATTTCTTGACTCAACATACTCTATCATCTTTCCCCAGTTACTACCGTATGAGAGCTCGATGGGGATGATGAGAGGGCAGTCTTCATTTATCCAAAGAGGAATGAGAGAGGCCTTTTGAATAGCACTTGCCACAGCGTCTCTCAACTCCGGCTTGTACTCTACAACTACTTCATCATGTACTTGTAGAATGACATCAGCGCCAACTGGCAGAGTGCCTGAGACATCTAGCTTTCTAAGAATGGTGTTTGTAACATCTCCAACTATAGATTGTGGTTCCCAGCTTACCGCCTCTCTCAACGTCTCATTGTCTACACGCCCGAAGAAGAGACGTTTGCGACCGAGACAGTGACTTAGCATACGTTTAGTCCGGACCTGCTTCTCAACCCACTCCCACCACTGACTGAGGCCGGGCATAGCTTTCATTCGGAGACTGAGAATGCGTTTGGCATCTGTAAAGCTCAGATCATCGATTCCCCACTTAAGTGCTGTCTTCACTAACACGTTAGGGCCGGACATATAGTTGCCGGAATGGTTAGAGACTTTTCCAATATTCCTCTCCTTCTTCACAACATCAGCCTCTGCCTTATTGAAGATTACAGAGGCCATCCAAGTGTGAATGTCAAAAGCTGGCTCCTTATACTTAAGCCAGAGTTGCGGATAGCCCAACCGCTTTAGGATCTCGGCAACAACCATAGTCTCGGCTTGTTTAAGATCCCCCTTCATAATCTCTTTGCCAGCCGATGCTATGTAGAGGTGCCGAATGTTAGCAATACCCTGCCCTCTTCCAGCTGGTATGTTCTGTAGATTAGCGCCCTCCCCCCACAAGTTCTGTCCGGACGATAGTCTGCCTCCTCTCGTTCCACTCACATTGTAGCTAGAACGCATTCTACCGTCAGGAGAGACTGGTGTTTCGAGATACGTTCCAAGTAGCTTCGCGTCTTTCCTATAGTCTATGATAAGTTTGAGGACCGGCTCATTCGGGTACATTACAGAGAGTTTGCGGATAGCCTCTTCATTCGTCGTCTCATTATCATCTTTATTCCGGGCGACGGGGAATTTCATCTTTCCATACAACAGCTCTTTCATCTGCTTAGGACTATTCGGATTGACTTCCGAGCCAACAACTTCAGTCAGTTTAGCCTTCGTGCTTTCCATCCTCAGCTTAACGTCTGCTGCTAGCTTGGTCCTAGCTTCCAAATCCACCGTAATCCCTCTACTCTGCATATGCTGGACGGCAAAGCAAGTAGGGTGAATATGGTTGAAGTAGAAGGAGCGGAGATTGTGATCTATCAGCTCCTGCTCTATCTTGTAGCTGACTTCTAAAGTTACAATCGCGTCTTGAGCATTATACACCCACTCTTCATCATCTACACTTGTATTCTTCTCCGTCCAATAATTCGCATAGTCTGTAAGAGCAGAGCAGAGAAAGTCAAGACCCATCGGCAGTTCACTGTAGACAAGATGCCAAGCGTGCATGATGTCTAGGTAGTGGTTCTTTATCGTTAGCGCTATGTTCTCCACAACTATCGGCTCGTCGAACGAGATGCTGTTTTGCCCAACTACAGGTATGCCAGACATGAAGAGTCTGTCGAGTGCATCTAGCACAATCACCTCTTCATCTACAGACCAGTAAGAGCTGGAGGTGTTTGTAGAGCTACAGAGCTGAATGACGTTAGAGATGAGAGAGGTGTTGCCGCTAGAGATGGCTATGAATGGAATGCTGATAGAGAGAGTTTGGCCATCTTTCTTATACGCAATAGCCAGCGATCTTACACTCTTGTAGATGGTCTCAATATCGAACGCTATTCTATCCGCTTTTTGAGCGTCGCTTATGAATTTAAGAACGTCTCCAAGCTTTGGTCGGATAAGAATGTAGGGCCAAGCTTGAGGAGTGTGAGAGATGGCCTTCCGAATATCCATCTCAACAATCGGCTTGAACTCAAAATTTCGGAGAACGGCAGCCGGGTGGTATGTTGGAAGAACACAGACGTCTTTGTACTTCTGAAAGCAACCTCTCCAATTCGAGATGCCGAATTTGTTAGTTACAGCTCGGAGAGCTTCTTGCCCAAGCAATATGCAGACAGATGGTTTGATTGCATCTATCTTAGCACAGACATCTTTCCACGCCTGTTCAAGACGCGGTTTCGGTACTCTCCTCTTTGCATCTTCATAGAAGTGTGCAAAGTCGTTACCGGGCGGCCTCTCATTCATTACGTTAGTAATGTAACAGCTATTGAAGTCAACACCGCAGTTAGAGAGGATTTGGCGAAGTAGCTGTCCAGCTCCGCCTTGAAAAGGCATCCCTGTCTTTTCCTCATCTGCTCCAGGTGCTTCACCAACAAGCATGATCTTTGCGTCACGAGGACCGATATCTTGAACCAACATGTAGCATCTCCTAACTACAGATTGTTAAGCCAGCTGAGATCGACGGGCTTGTATGTAGACGGCTTGATGTACTTTCCACCTTCGTAGTGCCCGCCGACTTTCGTCATGTTGCTAGCATGAACTTCAGAAAACACTCTATCAATCGGAATTCCAGCTGCAATAGCGGTTCCGAAGACAACGTAGAGAAGGTCGGCAATGGCATCAGCTGTCTTTACAATATCTCCAGTATCTAGAGCCTCAATCAGCTCACTTAGCTCTTCTACTATAAGACGAAGACGAGAGATGCTGTTAGCAGAGCCAAGTCGGTAAGGAGCACTTGCAATCGGGCCATTAAACTTCTCATGAAACTCTCTGACCATACCAGCGTAGTCAGGTACAGCGTATGCTATGCATCCATCTTCAATAGCAACTGACTTAGCTTTAACAGATGTTTTTTCCTTCTCTTCAATGTATGTAGCTAGTTCATGCACAAGTCTTACAGCAAAATTCGCTCCGGGCTCTGCATAACGTACATACTTATCAGGATTGCTCGATACACTTAACACATGTTCTAACGTATTCATTTCTCATCTCCTAAAAACTCAAGTCTCTTCTTTGTCTGCCAGTAGTACGTTTCACAGTTCTTACAATCCACACACTTACCGCTCTGTGGAGTTCCGCACATGTTGATGAGACAGCCGTAGACAGCAGTAAGAGAAGACCATACGTCTAACATGAACTCAGATGTTGGGCACCAGTACTCATTCAATGTCCGAACCTTCCACTCATATAGAGCCTTCCCCTTCCTCCACGCAGTTGTCTTCTCTTTATTCACGGTGCAAAAAGGTGGAGTTCGGGTGTAGAAGCTAGTGAAGGTTAAGATGACGGGTATACCTAGATCTACCCATTGAAAAATGCTATCGTCATTAGCTAGCCTAACATACTCAAAGTTCTGCGTACTGATACGTAAGCGAACGAACATTAAGTTTGTGAGATGTCCATGTACCTTGCCTGGTGTAAGAATGTCAAGTTCATCTCTTCCATTGAGAGTGAGAACGACGGGGCCTGGAAAGTTGAGGTTTGGAAGACTGGTGTTGAAGAAGTATTGCTTGTACTTTACAGCTTGATCTATAACTCTCTGTCTATCTACATTTGAGTCATGTCCACAGTTGACGCGGACAATCTTATCTTTCACATCTTCCGGCTTCGGAATGTGCTGATCGTAGATGCTTTCATAAAATGCAGTCTCTCTATTGTAGAAGCACTCTGGACAATTAAGAGGACAAGGTCCAACTTGAACTCGGCAGTCTTCGAGAGATGTACCAACTTGCTTAGGGTTTTGGTTCATAGTGATAGCCTCATATTACTGTTAACATTGTGTAGTTAGTTGTTTGCTAATCCAACTAGTAGCTTCAACCACAGTTTCAAACTGGAAGACATCATCTGCATCACCACTAAATGCATATTTAAGAGCATCTTTAATAGTTGCAAATTCGTCTCCCCATGAAGGATAGTTAGATGCACAAATGCCAATCCAAGTAAACTTATCAACGCACATTTTTCTATAGCAAGAAAGAATGTAGTAAGTTGGTTTCTTAATTGATCCTGTAGCAACTCGCATAATGTATATGCTGTTGGTTTTACAGTCTTCTATATTAACTGTAGCACTATCCTTATTAATTACTTGTTTCATTTTACATCTCCTTCTTTTCCAAGCCACTCTTTCGCAATGAGAAAGTTACCTTCGTACTTTTCAAACCCAATACTCTTTCTATGTAGTCTACGTGCAGCCTCTAACACCGAGCCAGAACCTGCAAAGCAGTCAAGAACGACATCGCCGGGAGAGCTGCTATTCTCAATGAACCGATCTAGCAACTCGGGTGGCTTTTGAAGCGGATGTATACGAGCTAAGCCATTGATAGATGGACAGTCCACAATACAGTTAGGACATGGCTTTAGCAAGATTTGAGAACGAGGAGGCTTACAGCCAAAGAGAATGGCTTCGTAAGATGGAATGTAGTGATAGTCTTTTGCCATCATACTCACCCTCCCCTTGTACCAGATGAGAGGGACTTCGTCCATCAAGAAGCCTTGCTTTGTCAACATGCCGAACAGCTCAGTATACCATCCCATCCCGAGAAAGACGTATAGATGAGCACCAGGCTTGAGAACGCGGTAGAGCTCGGGCATGAGTTTGGTGTATACACTACGTAGAACATCTTCATCTCCTACATTCTCTCCACTCGCATAGCCCATAGCACCGCTTGAGCCTACCTGTTGAATAACAGCTTTTGCAAATGGTGGATCTGTGATTAGCAGTTGGACAGAACTGTCTGCAATCGTCTTAATGCCAACCTCACAAGGCGTGTTGTAAAGTTGGCAAGAGATGTCAAGCTGCTTATTTGCTAGTGCCACTTTCAACACTTTCTCATGCACAAGACGTTTAGCAACCTTCCTAGCCGCTGTAACAGGCTTGTCTTTAACCTGTTTCAGAATGTCCGGATTTTGTTCTACAATCTTCGCCAGCTCAATATCGCGAGAGACGGACATGGCTGTACTGCCGAGAATGTTAGCTGTATCTTGCTGAGTCCAACCTTCTGTAGATCCACCTCTCCCTCCTGTACCTGAGCCATATATGGCCCTCTTCATCTCATCAATGTCTTTCACCAACTTAACCCGCTCTGCCCACTCAAAGTCCTTTCTCCTAATGTTCTCAGCCAATTCGCAGACCTTCGTCTTCAGCTCATCAGCTGATATGACATAGGCTTCGATAGTTGGCATAGCAAGCATTATGTGAGCTCGGACACGCCTCTCCCCAGCTACCAGCCTAAACTTATCCGTATCAACTATGGGAGTGACTGTAACGGGTGAGATGAGCCCATTCGCTTTAATATCCTCAGCCAACTCGTCCATAGGCCCGTAGTCAGTACGAGCCCTATTCTCACAAACGATTTTAGCAACTAGAATTTGCATAGCACGCTTTCTTCTAAGCTGTGACGTTGTCGTAAATCTTCTGAAGCCACTCCGCTTGCCTAACTGTATAACATCCAATCCACTCGTTTAGGCTGTCTAAGAATGACAGCTCTTCATTCGTTAGGCCATCTGGAAGAGAGAGAAGCTCGTCTCTCATACATTCGTACAAGTCCATGTCTTCTTCATTGACAAGTGTGTGAGGCATTTGTCTATCTCCCTATGCTGTGTGTAGACTATTGAATGCGTGGTCTTCTTCCTGCCAGCTGAAGGTTCGGCATTACAATCTTGGACGGCGGCCAGTAACCGAACAACACCTTTTCCTTCGGGATAAGCCAAAATTCGCCACAAGCAAGAAGGCCGGCTGGAAAGTGGTATTCGTAATAGATCTGATCCAGCTCGTTGACATCAGGCTTATAGTCGCGAGAGAAGTAGATGGGCCGGCCGTTCAAGTTCGGGTCTGGATGGTCTACTGTAAGACCGCGTGCTACCTTCTGCTCCTCATCAAACCACTCAACATCTCGGACACAGATGAAGCCGCCGAGAGGGATGAGGCGAGCATTTTTCAAATCTTCTACATCAACTCTAGAAATGGTCGGGTTCATTTTGTGTACTCCAAATATTGGCGAGAGAGGAGTAGTCAGACAACCTACCCCTCTCTTGCCTAGTGTAGAGGTAGGTGAGAGCTAGTCAGTGAAGATATACTGCTCGACAACATTCTTAATTTTCGGAACTGTCGAACCTTCCGGTGTAGAACTGTCAAGACCGATCTTGGCCGTAACTTCTTCCATTTCGCTCAGATGATCCATATCGATAGACCCGCCATTATTCTTAAGGTCTTCTCTCGTATAGGCACCGGAGGAGAGGGCAAAGTGGGTCAACTTCCACTCACTCTTCTTATCAATGACAAGGTAGTCATAGATGGTCTGACCCCTAAAAGACGTCTCAGTCCCATCTCCGTTGAAGAGAACTTTCAGCTCAAGAGGGATCATTTGCTTCTGCGAGCTTTTCGAGAGTTCAATCCGGAGAGGACGAGGCGTAATTGCGAGCTTGTAGATGCCAGGATCTACCAACTTTCTAGTTGTAAAATTTCCATCATTGTTAGTGTCGATAACGATAGTGTTTCCCATCTTACTTCTCCTTTAACAATACTATCTCAGGGTCTTATAACCCAAATCTTACATATCTCTACAAGCTAAGTTTTCAGTCTAACAACAGATGTCTAGCAACAAGCTAGTGATGTTGGAGAGATATGTGTATACACACTGTTTGTAGACGTTAGTGAGAGACAATCTTCTGGTTATAGACGTATCCACACTTCTCAAGAAAGCCGACAAGACCGATTGTTGTAATGTCTACGTCATCGAAGATTGCGGAGCGGGTGCGGACGGGTAAGCCTGCCCCTTTCCCCGTCACAATAAACTTACGCTTACCTTCTCCCGCTGGCTTAATCTGCATATACAGTACTTCGTCAAACATCCAACTCACATTATTCATCCCATGATTCTTTGTCATGCTGTTGATAATGTGCTTGATAGAGTCGTTAACGTCTGCGAAGTTATCGTGAGCCGCGACAATCTTAACAACTGGTAAGCTGCGTAACATACATAGGAACTGATCCAGCTCTTTCACCATCGATCCCCAGTGCTGGATTTGCGGAGTGTTGAGAGGCCCGCCTCCTTCTGTATTCATTACGAAGTAGCGAATGGATTGACAAGCACCTGTCAGACTGTCAACTACGACAGAGTCAAAAGATGTCTTCTTATCATCGTACACAAGATGCTTGACCGGGTCAGCTGTGTTCACAAACTGCATCAGCTTATTCTTCGCATTTAGCCAAGCGTTCGGCTTTCGAATATCCATATCTCTGTATGTATCAAACTCAATCTGTTGCCTATAGCTCGTAAATTGATCTTTCAGATTGAGCGCTGTTCTCATACCATCATCGAAGTCGAAGAGATAGCCGCCTCCAGCTTGGGAGCAGAGAGCTGTTTTACCACAGCCAGCTGGACCGACCAGACAGATGATGGGTGGGTGAGTTGAGAGGTCTTTAGCTTTCATCTTACATACCCTTTTACAAACTTTCCATTTTCTCTTCTTTGACGAAAAGCGTCTTGTCTTGCCCAATGCCTACTTTGTTCATCCCAAAGCGGCTGATTACTGAATAGTAGTGGCAGGATTGGTATGGCACTTGCTTCTACAATAGCCATATCTTCTTCTTTTACTAGTACATCTTTATTAAACATACCACGTCGTACAGTGTAAAAGACGTGTTTTTTCTTAATCTCAAGCCAGCCCAACCTAGAGTAACTAGCTTTGTGAATAATGCCATCCTTTCTAACACAAGCTCCAGCAACAATAGCCATGTATGGAGATGATAGAGCTACCTTCTTCCACTCGACTGCCGCAGGCCCGTCATTACATAGCTCTCCATTATCTATAACTTGCTGGCTCTTGTACTTCTTATACACAGCAGATACCACAACCCAGCAACCGATTTCATACTTCATTTCTCGGCTCATCTTCTTGTTCCTTAACAAAAAGACACAAAATGTATAGTGAGACAACTACTGGAAACAGCACAATCTTTCCAACCCACGTAAGATCATGCCAGAAGTACTTATATGTCTTATTCATTGTGTAAAATCCTAAAAGCGTCATTGTTATATTCTACCTCTACACACGTTCCGCGTTTAATAGTTGATAGTTCGGGGAAGAGGGTGTCGATGCC
>Ga0209099_1000445_pt1 | contig 48946 bp, 40 predicted proteins | sample AD_JPNHW2_MetaG_FD_184430 | JGI IMG/M metagenome (GOLD analysis project Ga0209099, IMG submission 184430) | Active sludge microbial communities of municipal wastewater-treating anaerobic digesters from Japan - AD_JPNHW2_MetaG (SPAdes) (version 2) | ecosystem: Engineered > Bioreactor > Anaerobic...
AAGGGAATTACCATTTCTGAAGCAGGATGGTAAAAAAGTCATCGGTTACCGCGAAGCCATGACTCTTCCAAAACAACCCCAGACTCTGGCCGTTATCGGCTCCGGGGCCATCGGATCCGAATTTGCCTATTTCTATCAATCCATCGGCACCAAAGTCACGCTCATCGAAGTCCTTCCGAATGTCGTTCCCGTCGAAGACGAAGAGGTATCCAAATACCTGGAGCGTTGTTTCAAAAAGGCCGGCATGAAAGTGTTGACGGGCGTCATGGTTGAATCCGTCGATACACAGGGCGATCTCTGTCAGGTTCACGTGAAGACCAAAAAAGGCGATGAAGTGATCGAAGCTGAAGTCGTTCTGTCTGCCGTTGGTGTTGCCACCAACCTTGAAGGAATCGGATTGGAAGAGGCCGGCATCAACGTAGAACGAGGCAAAGTGTTGGTGGATGAATTCTACCGGACCAATGTGGAAGGGTATTATGCCATCGGGGATATCGTGAAAGGCCCTGCGTTGGCCCATGTAGCTTCACACGAAGCCCTCATCTGCGTGGAAAAACTGGCCGGGAAAGATCCGGAACCGCTGGATTACGGCAATATCCCCGGCTGCACTTACACTCATCCGGAGATCGCTTCCGTGGGGATGTCAGAAAAAGCGGCCCTCGAAGCCGGGCACGAGATCCTGGTGGGGAAATTCCCGTTTACAGCCTCCGGCAAAGCCACTGCTTCCGGAGCCAGGGACGGCTTTATCAAGGTGATCTTTGATAAACAGTCGGGGCAATGGCTTGGCGCTCACTTCATCGGGGAAAATGTAACGGAAATGATCTCTGAAGCTGTCGTGGCACGCAAACAGAAAGTCACCGGCAAGGAAATCATCGAAGCGGTTCACCCCCACCCCACCATGAGTGAATCCATTATGGAAGCAGTCGCCCAGGCTTACGGGGAGTGCGTTCATTTATAAAGTTTTTTATTTTAATGCTGATATGGAGCTCAACAAAACACCTATCAACGGACTACTGATCATCAAGCCGGATGTATTCAGGGATCAAAGAGGATATTTCTTTGAGACATACAACCGGGAGACTTTCGTGAAACACGGGTTGGATGTGACGTTTGTCCAGGACAACGAATCAAGGTCAAAGAAAGGAGTGTTACGGGGAATGCATTTCCAGCGACCTCCTTTTGCCCAGGGTAAACTGGTGCGTGTAGTTCACGGCGCCATCATGGATGTAGCGTTAGATCTGCGCCAAGGGTCTCCTACCTGCGGAAAATGGCATGCCGTGGAACTTTCCGACGAGAACAAACTGATGTTCTGGATTCCGGAAGGGTTTGCTCACGGATTTATTTCGCTTGCCGACGATACGGTAGTAAATTACAAATGCACGAATGTGTACCATCGCGAATCGGAAGGGTCGATTCGCTGGAATGATCCCGATATTCGTATTGACTGGAGGATCAGCAATCCGATGGTCTCCGATAAGGACAATCAGGCTCCATCGTTTGAAGAGGTCAAGCGCTCTTTTTTATTCTGATTTCAATTCAAAGAATGTCATGAACAACAAAACGATCAAAACCATACTTTTTACCGTCGCGTGTACCGCTGTCGCTTCTTTTTTCATCTATGCCATGTGTGACCGGATGGGTGACGAGCAGGCTTACCGGAGTCAATTCTTCCGGGATTACCGGATTTTTGCACCTCCGGTCCCGGACAAAGCCGATTTCGCCGGAGAGCGTGTCCCCCTTGATCGTTTTTATGTCAAAGAGAGTCTTGACCGTGAGATCATGAACACCACCTTCATGCACTCGTCCACCATCCTGATGTTCAAGAGGGCCTACCGCTGGTTCCCGGTAATAGAGCCGATTCTGAAGAAGAACGGGATCCCGGATGACTTCAAATATCTCTGCCTGGCAGAAAGCAACCTCGCCAATGCCACTTCTCCGTCCAATGCCGAAGGATTCTGGCAGTTTCTCCAGGCCACCGGACAGAAGTACGGGTTAGAGATCAACGAAGAAGTGGACGAACGGTACAATGCAGAGAAAGCAACAGAAGCTGCCTGTGACTATTTCAGGAGCAGCCATGCACTTTTTGGCAACTGGACTCTCGTCGCCGCCTCATACAACCGGGGTACCAACGGGCTTAGCAGAGCGCTGGACGGTCAGAAGGTCAAATCGTATTACGACCTTTACCTCAACGACGAGACCGCTCGCTACGTTTTCCGGATCCTCGCCATCAAAGAGGTTTACAACCACCCTGCCCGGTACGGGTTCTTCCTCCGCGAGCAAGATCTGTATCGCCCCATTCCGACCCATAAAGTTACTGTCGACACAGCAGTGACCGACCTGGCTGACCTGGCGGCAAAGCTGAAAGTGACTTACCGCGTTCTCCGTGAATTCAACCCGTGGATACAGCGTTATAACCTGCCGAATAAAACCCGGAAAGTCTATACCTTCATCCTTCCCAAACCCGGCATGACCAAGATCGATTCATTGCCCGCCATACCGGTCAGCGATCATTTTTACAAGGACACACTAAAAGTCCACCAATTGCATTAATTATTGATGGCATTAAGCCCTGTTGAGAAGTGGAAGATAATCTGGAAGTTTTCGGAGCAAGGGTACATAACCTGAAGAATATTGACCTGGTCATCCCCCGGAATAAGCTGGTAGTGTTCACCGGTCTAAGCGGAAGCGGGAAGTCATCGTTGGCGTTCGATACTATTTATGCCGAAGGTCAACGCAGGTATATGGAGACCTTTTCAGCCTATGCCCGTCAGTTCATTGGCAACATGGAACGACCGGAGGTAGACAAGATCAACGGTCTCAGTCCCGTCATCTCCATCGAGCAGAAATCCACGAACCGGAACCCGCGTTCAACGGTTGGTACGATCACGGAGATCTATGATTTCATGCGATTGCTCTTTGCCCGCGTCGCTGATGCGTATTCATACGAGACGGGTGAAAAGATGGTTCGTTACACCGAACAGCAGATCGTGGAGCTGATCCTTCAGACATACGACAACCGGCAGGTGATGATTTTAGCCCCGTCGGTGAAAGGCAGGAAAGGTCATTACCGGGAGCTCTTCGAGCAGATCCGAAAGCAGGGCTTTCTGAAAGTCAGGATCGACGGGGAGATCAGAGAGATCACCAGCGGGATGCAGCTTGATCGCTATAAAGTTCATGACATCGAGATCATTATCGATCAGATGATGATCAGGCCCGAGTCGAGAACGCGCCTGGTCAGCTCGGTGGAGCTGGCAATGCGACATGGCAAATCGGTCCTGATGGTGGTGGACGAGTCCTCTGGTAAAGCCAGACATTTCAGCCGGTTGCTGATGTGCCCGACTACCGGTATCTCCTATGAAGAGCCAGAGCCTAACACCTTCTCATTCAATTCACCGTACGGCGCCTGTCCGAAGTGTTCCGGGCTGGGCACCATCTCGGAGATCGACCTGAAAAAGATCATTCCCGATCCGGAAAAAAGCATTAAAAAGGGAGGTATCGTTCCCATCGGGGAATACAAGCCCAGCTGGATCTTCAAACAGATAGAAGCCATCGGGGAAAAATACGGCTTCGACATTAACACTCCCATCGGGGAGATCCCTGACGAAGCCATTGATGTGATCCTGTACGGATCGAACGAGGTCTTCCGTGTGAAGAACGACTACCTGGGGATCACCTCCACCTATTCGCTCAACTTCGAAGGTATTGTCAGTTTTATCAATCAGCAAACCGCTGAGTCAGCTCCGGCCGGCATCATGAAATGGGTGAGCAGTTTCATGAATAAGAAGCCATGTCCGGAATGTGATGGTGCCCGTCTGAAAAAGGAATCGCTGTGGTTCCGGATCGGGGGAAAGAATATTTCCGAATTGGCCAACATGGATATGGTCAACCTGGAGCAATGGTTCGACCATATTAACGACTACCTGGACGAGCGGCAGCGGGTCATTTCGTTCGAGATCGTGAGGGAGATCAGGAGCAGGATCCGTTTCCTGCTGAATGTAGGTATCGGGTATCTCACGCTGAATCGCACTGCCCGGAGTTTATCCGGAGGTGAAAGCCAGCGCATCCGGCTGGCCACCCAGATCGGATCGCAGCTGGTCGGGGTGTTGTATATCCTTGATGAACCCAGTATCGGCCTGCACCAGCATGATAATGAACGGCTGATCCACGCCCTGAAACAACTCCGCGACACCGGTAACTCGGTGATTGTAGTAGAGCATGACAAAGACACCATCCTCTCTGCCGATTGGGTGATCGATATCGGGCCGGGAGCCGGTGTTCACGGTGGCCGGATTGTCGCACAGGGTACTCCCGAAGAGATCATGAAGTCGGATCATCTTACCGGTGATTATCTGAGCGGCAAAAAAGAGATCCCGGTTCCGCAGTATCGCCGGCCCGGAAACGGAGCCTTCATCCGTCTTACCGGCGCCCGGGGCAACAACCTGAAGAATATCACGCTGAAGCTCCCGCTGGGCAAACTGATCTGCGTGACCGGCTTGTCGGGAAGCGGAAAATCGTCATTGATCAATGAAACCCTCTACCCGATCCTGAGCCACCATTTTTACCGGGCCGAACAGCGTCCTCTCCCCTATGATAAGATTGAGGGGATCAAAAATATCGACAAGGTCATTGAGATCGATCAGTCGCCCATCGGCCGCACACCCCGGTCCAATCCTGCCACGTATACCAAAGTCTTCGACGAGATCCGGAAGTTATTTACCGCCCTTCCTGAATCCAAGATCAGGGGTTATCAGCCCGGCCGGTTTTCGTTCAATGTCAAAGGTGGACGTTGTGAGACCTGTAAAGGCGCCGGTGTCCGCGTCATCGAGATGAACTTCCTCCCCGATGTGTACGTTCCGTGTGAGACCTGTCACGGCCGGCGTTATAACCGTGAAACGCTGGAGATCAGGTATAAAGGGAAAAGCATCAACGACGTGCTGAATATGACGATTGAGCAGGCGGTAGAGTTTTTTGAAAACATTCCCCAAATCATCCATAAAATCAGGACGCTGAATGAAGTAGGGCTCGGATACATCACACTCGGCCAGCAATCGACAACCCTTTCGGGTGGTGAAGCACAGCGGGTAAAACTCGCTACCGAATTATCGAAAACAGATACCGGAAACACCTTGTATATTCTTGATGAACCCACCACCGGTCTGCATTTCGAAGACGTAAAAGTGTTACTCTCCGTATTGAACAAACTGGTCGGGAAAGGGAATACGGTACTTGTGATCGAGCATAATATGGAAGTGATCAAGGTAGCAGACCACATCATCGACCTGGGCCCTGAAGGAGGCGAAAGAGGCGGCGAGATCGTCTGTGAAGGCACGCCGGAAGAGATCGTTGCCAAGAACAACAGCTTGACAGCATTGTACCTGAAAGAGTATATCAATCCCTCTTTCCATCCGAAGAAAATAGCTTCATTTGAATAAGAATAACTAACTTTGAATGATCTGCCATATTACCCTCATGTCAAATTTTGAAATCATATAAAATGCAAACAGACGACACTGCAAAATTAGAAAAATTACGCGAGCCCTTTCAGGAACAAACTTGGTCAGAGACTATCAGTTACGATACCTGGGAAATTTTTAAAGTGATGTCGGAAATGGTGAGTGGTTTTGAAAAACTCAGCCGCACAGGTCCTTGCGTCTCGATTTTCGGATCGGCCAGAACCACCGAAAAAAACTGTTACTACAAGCTTGCCGAAGAACTGGCGTATCTGTTGACCAAAGCCGGTTTTGGTATTATCACCGGTGGCGGACAAGGGATCATGGAAGCCGCTAATAAAGGCGCGCACTTCGCCGGTGGTAAATCAGTGGGATTAAATATCGCCCTTCCGTTTGAGCAGAAGCCCAACCCGTTTATCGATCCCGATAAACTCCTGACCTTCGATTATTTTTACGTCAGGAAGACGATGTTCATGCGGTATTCCATGGGGTTCATTGCAATGCCGGGCGGATTCGGCACACTGGATGAACTCACCGAAGCCATCACCCTGATTCAGACTCACAAAATGGTCAAATTCCCGATTATACTCATGGGAACAGAATACTGGGGCGGACTCATCAAATGGGTACAGGAGAGACTCCTTCCCGAAAAAAACATCAGTCCCGATGACCTGCAGTTATTCAGCGTATTTGACAAGGCCGAAGATGCGGTTCAGCATATCCTGAAATTCTATACCACCTATTCATTGAAACCCAATTTCTAAACGCTTTCGGATTACGCCGGAGTTCGTATCTTCGCAACAGATTTCAGATCATGACAAAACCGACAACCGCCAAAACCGGGAAAAAGAAAAGCAACCCCCAGGATGACCTGGTGAAAACCATTATCGAAGCTATGCAGGCAAAAAAAGCAAAAGATCCTGTAGTAATGGATTTCCGTTCAATTGCCGGGGCAGCCTTTGATAAATTTGTGATTTGCCATGGCACTTCCCGTACCCAGACTGAAGCCATTGCCGATTTTGTCGACCGTGAAGTACGATCAAAGCTGTCACAACATCCCTGGCATTCGGAAGGCTTTGAAAATGCGGAATGGATTTTGATAGATTACGGTGACGTGGTGGTGCATATCTTCCAGGAATCCCGCAGAAGTTTCTATAACTTAGAGCAATTGTGGGCTGATGCAGATATTACCCGCTATGAGTGAGAAAATAGCACTAACACATCTATGAAGAGGAATCGGACATAATGGCAGAAAAAGAAAATAAACCCATACCGCCGAAGCGGACAAAACCGAAATTCAGTTTCTACTGGATCTATGCATTGCTGGCGATCGTTTTTATCGCTCTCAATTACTTCAATTATACCAACCCGACTAAAGAAATCAGCTGGCCGAAACTCGAGCAAATACTTGAGAAACAGCATGTTGATAAAATTGTGATCATCAACAAAGAAAAAGCTGAGATTTATATTAAGAAAGATATTCTGCAGAAAGATACGGCCTATAAGGATTTCCAGAAGAAATCGTTTTCCTCGGGTGAGAATCCTCAGTATTTTTATCAGATCGGTTCGGAAGAGATCTTTAACGGTCTTTTGAAAGACAAACGCGACAGTATTATGTCGCAGATGGCCCGTGACAGCGTTCCGGCAGTGAAGATCTCAGAATTTCAGAAGCAGTATCCCTATCCACCTTCAAACGACACCCGGAAAGATGTCTTCGGAGATATCCTCAGTTACCTGCTTCCGATCCTGTTACTGATCGGTTTATGGTTTCTGATCATGCGTTTCATGAGCCGTGGCGGCGGTGGCGGCGGTGGCGGACAGATCTTCAATATCGGGAAGTCAAAGGCGCAATTGTTCGATAAAGACACCATGGTAAACATCACCTTCAACGATGTGGCCGGGTTGGAAGAGGCCAAGGTGGAGGTGATGGAGATTGTTGATTTCCTGAAGAATCCCGGGAAGTATACCTCTCTGGGTGGGAAGATTCCCAAGGGTGCGTTGCTTGTAGGACCTCCGGGAACAGGTAAGACATTGCTGGCCAAGGCTGTAGCCGGGGAAGCGAAAGTTCCTTTCTTCTCCATTTCGGGTTCCGATTTCGTGGAGATGTTTGTCGGAGTTGGCGCTTCCCGAGTACGCGACCTGTTCCGCCAAGCCAAAGAGAAAGCTCCCAGCATCATTTTTATTGACGAGATCGATGCCATCGGCCGGGCCCGTGGACGGAATGCCATCACCGGGGCCAACGACGAACGGGAGAACACGCTGAACCAACTGCTCACTGAGATGGATGGCTTCGGAACAAATGCCGGTGTCATCATCCTGGCAGCCACCAACCGCGCCGATATTCTTGATAAAGCCCTGATGCGGGCCGGACGGTTTGACCGCCAGATCTACATCGAACTCCCCGACCTTGAAGAACGGAAAGCCATCTTCAAGGTTCATATCAAGCCGCTGAAGCTTGATGAAACGACAGATATTGATTTCCTGGCCCGCCAGACTCCAGGGTTTTCCGGAGCCGACATCGCCAATGTCTGCAACGAATCGGCCCTGATCGCCGCCCGGAAGAACAAAGCCACTATTGGAAAGCAGGATTTCCTGGATGCTATTGACCGCATCATCGGCGGGCTGGAAAAACGCAATAAGATCATCAACCAGCACGAAAAGAGGGTGATCGCTTTTCATGAATCGGGCCATGCGGCCGTGAGCTGGCTGCTCGAGTTCGCACACCCGCTGGTGAAAGTGACCATTGTACCTCGTGGCAAAGCCCTCGGCGCTGCCTGGTATCTGCCCGAAGAGCGACAGATCACTACCTACCAGCAGATGTTTGACGAAATTACTTCCGCTGTTGCCGGCAGAGCCTCCGAAGAGATCTTCTTCGGCCAGGTGTCGACCGGCGCACTCAATGATCTCGAAAAAGTCACCAAGCAGGCTTACGCGATCGTAGTGTACTACGGATTGAACAAGGAAGTCGGGAATATCAGTTTCTACGATTCTTCAGGACAGTCGGAATATTCATTCCAGAAACCCTACAGTGAAAAAACCTCTGAAGTCATTGACCAGGAGGTTAAAAAAATTGTGGAAACGGCTTATGAGCGGGCGAAAGCCATCATCTCCGAATCGAAGGATAAAGTGGAGAAGCTCTCTTTGCTGCTCCTTGAACGCGAAGTGATCTTCCGGGAAGACCTGGAGCACATCTTCGGAAAACGTCCGTTCGAGACGGAAGAAGAAAAACGGTTAGAAGGGACTCAGCCGGAACAGGCTGCGCTGAAACAACCGCTGTTTGAAAAGGAAAATCCTGACCAGAAGCAACTTCCGGAAGGCGATGTACCTGAACAGGACTCAACTCCCGGTGAAAAAGTTCCTCCAACGACTGAATGAACCTATGGAAGAAAGTACCTCACGCGAAAAGATCCTGAAGAAGGTCAGGGATGCGCTGATCGAGAAGACAGAAGCTCCCTTCCCCGTGATTGATACCGAATCATCGGTATTCACGGAGATGACCGATACCCCAGATGTGGTCTTTGCAGAGGCGCTGGTCAATGCCGGCGGGAAATTTGTGTATTGTGAAAGCCAGGATGATTTTCTGAGCACCCTGCAGTCGTTTATCCTCGAGAAGGACTGGCCACTGATCTGGTGTCTGGATCCATTGCTTCAGAAGATCCTGCGCGATGGCGGGATCCCGTTTGAGTCGACAATCGAACGCTTCACGGAAGCGAAAATCGGGATCACGCGCTGCGAATGCCTGATCGCCCGTCATGGTACTGTGATGGCCTCTTCGCGTCTCTCTCCCGGCCGTAAGATCATTGCTTATCCCGAGATCCACCTGGTAGCAGCCACCACCTCGCAACTGGTACCTGACATTAAAAGCGGCATCCGGTTGATCCGGAAAAAATACGGTGATGACTTCCCGTCGCTCATCACGCTGATCACGGGACCAAGCCGTACGGCAGATATTGAAAAAACACTGGTAATGGGAGCTCACGGCCCCAAAGAACTTTATATTTTCCTGATCGATGACACAACTGCACCCGCTGAATGAGGATCCACAGGATCCGTGGACGCTCCTGTACAGTACCGACAAAGGGTACCGGGTGGAAATCCTGAAAGCGCTGCTTGAAGAAGAAGAGATCCCGTCGGTGATTCTCAACAAACAGGATTCATCGTACCTCGTCTTCGGTGAGGTTCAATTGCTGGTAAGAAGAAGCGACCTCCTTAAGTCGGAACAGGTATTAAATAACTTCCTTAAAAATGAGTAATTTCTGGTCAAGAACGGTCACAGGGCTCTCCATGGTCTTCCTGGTCCTTCTCTCTCTTTACGTGAGTCAATGGATGTTTGCCGCCATCCTGCTGTTGGTTGCGATTCTTGGTCTTCTTGAGTTTTATTCACTGACTACCACCGACGGCATCTGTCCGCAAAGGAGCACCGGGACTGTTTTCGGAGCCATTTGGTTTATCATCAGTGCTGTGATCACGCTCCAGAGCTCCTTCTGGAACCCCTTCTACCTCATTGTTTTACCCATCCCGTTCCTGTTTCTCCCCTTCGTTTTAGAACTGTGGTCAAAAAAAAGCACCCCTATTCAGAATGTCTCCATCACCATCACAGGGATGATCTATCTCGTATTTCCCTTGTCATTGCTGGTGATCATCTTTGGGCAAACGCAAACCTTCTTCCTGGGCATGCCGGCATTTCTGCTGGGATACCTGTTGATCACCTGGATTTACGATACCGGGGCTTATCTCTTCGGAAGCATGTTCGGGAAAACCCGGTTTTTTGAACGCATCTCCCCCAAGAAGACGTGGGAAGGAACCGTCTCCGGAGCGATTTGCGCCGCTCTTGTTGCGATTGGCATGTCGATGTTAGTCCCGGACATTCCACTAACCGACTGGTTTATCCTGTTGGGCATTGTTCTCGTTTTCGGGACCCTGGGTGATTTGGTTGAATCTCTTTTTAAAAGGAGCCTGAACATCAAAGATTCGGGCAACATCTTACCGGGTCATGGCGGCATTCTTGATCGTTTTGATTCGATTTTACTTTCCGCACCTTTTGTATTTTTGTACTTCTTTTTACGTAACGGTATCTGATGAGAATCCACAAAGAAGGTCACATGACCATATTGGCTACTTTTTTATTCGTAGCCACCGTCCTCCTGATATTGAATCATATCACTCCTCACCAAACATGGTTCCATTTGTTCATGTATGCGGTGGGGTTAGGCTTTTTTCTTTGGATCGTGAGGTTTTTCAGATCCCCTTTGCGGGAAGCCAACAAAGCCGAACACGTGGTGCTTTGTCCTGCAGACGGCAAGGTGGTAGTGATTGAGAAGACCATTGAACCGGAGTATTTTAAAGACGAACGTATTCAGGTTTCCATCTTCATGTCGGCCAGGAATGTTCATGTGAACTGGTTTCCTGTTTCGGGGACGGTGAAGTACTGTAATTATCATCCCGGGAAGCACATGGTAGCTTTCAACCCGAAGTCATCCCTGGAAAACGAGCGATCCACTACGGTGTTACAAACACCCGACGGCAAAGAGATCCTTGTCAGGCAGATTGCCGGAGCTGTTGCCCGTCGTATCGTCACTTATCCAAAAGTAGGGGAGACTATCATTCAGGGGGAAGAAATGGGGTTCATCAAGTTCGGTTCCCGGGTTGACCTGCTATTGCCGCCTGACACCAAAATCGAAGTTACGCTTCATCAACTGGTGACGGGGACGCAGACAGTGATTGGTTCATTTTCCTCTAACCCTGTCAGGGTGTAGGACCCTGTCAGGGTCAACAACCATATATTTTTGTCTACCTGCCTATTACAAATTAAAGTGTCATTTTTCGATACCACCCTGTCAGGGTATACTCAGAATCTCAAAAATTCCCGAAAAGGTATTTTCAAGTTATTGAATGTGAAATATTTGAGTTAATTGCACCCTGTCAGGGTGGGAGACCCTGTCAGGGTTAGGTTTAAAGGTTAGTCGCCTTCCTCAAAAACTCATTATATGGCAGCATCGCCTTGTAAACCAAAACCGTGGTCGAAAACAGTTTCTCAGAATGTAACAACTTCTCATTCAATCCCCAAGATACAGTATAACTTCTGTTTTTCAACAAGTCAATGTCAGGAAAGTCGGCCGGAATGTCCCGCGGCGGTAATTTGGTCTTATTGTATTCATCAATCCCGCTAAAATACTTCGAGAATTCTTTGGAACGAAGTATCGTTTTGAATTCCTTTATGTTATAAAAAATCTCCTGACGGATACTCTTCAGGAGCACCGGATCGGGTTGATAAATGCCTCCCGACAGAAACATCTCGTCAGGAGCTACGTGAAAATAATAGCCCGGACCCGGACTCTTCCGACCATCCTTCGACATCCATGCTCCGAAATTGGTCTTATACGGCTCTTTACTTTTCGTAAACCTGACATCGCGGTAAATGCGGAACATGCAATCTTTCGCATCGATAAACCGCAACAGCGGATCGAAACGTGCAATTTCATGAATCACCGAATTGATGAAATTCTCAAATTCTGCTTTGGCGGCTTCATACCGGCTCTTGTTTGCCTGAAACCATTCACGGTTGTTGTTTTGCTGAAGGTCTTTTAAAAACCCGAGTACAATAGGATCCATGGATCGGAAATTTGATCAAAGGTAAATATTTCCACAGAAAAAGGTCCCTCCCTCCCTCCCTGAATGAACAACCCTCATACCTCCTGCCCGAAAATATTTTTTCCGGATCACATTACCTTTTCCCTTCGAGACGGATTAAGGGAAAAATTCAGGGTATGAAGAAGATGATCTGGGTATTCGTTTTTCTGACTGCTGTTCATGATGGTTTTGGCGCCGGCGATATTTCTGTCTCCGGAGGTAAATCTGCCGGTATGGGGTACACGGGTGTGACCGGCACCGGCCTCTGGGCAGTGTGTAACAACCCATCTGGCATGGCTTTCTCTAAAGGCTTGCAGGTCGGCGTTTTTGCTGAAAGCAGGTTCCTCCTGTCCGATCTCAGTTCGGGTTCCCTGGCGCTTACTTCTGGTGGAAAATACGGAGCTGTCGGACTGTATGCTGGTTTTTTCGGTAATCAGTTGTATAAGGAAAGTAAAGTCGTCACCGGCTATGCCCGGAAATTCGGGCATCATTTTTCTGCAGGAATCGTGTTCGATTACCTGCATATCAGCCAACCTGCGGACTACGGCAACCTGGATATCATGTCGTTCGAGGCCGGACTGATGTACCGCCCGGATAATAAATGGGCTATCGGCATCCATGTCGTCAACCCCGTACCCATCTACCTTACAAAAGATAAAACAGAGAAACTCCCCACTGCGTTTCGCACCGGATTCTCCCGGTCATTCTCAGGAAAGGCTGAGTTGTCGGCGGAAATCGAGAAGTCGCTATCGGGGAAGCCCGTGATCAGAGCGGGATTGGAGTACCACCTTCATAAAAGGTTCTCTCTCCGGACCGGTTTCGCTTCGGAACCTCAGACCGTCACTGCCGGTGCAGGGATGCTCTTCGGCCGTCTCCGTCTTGACCTGGCCTCCTCCTGGCAGCCGGTACTGGGGTACTCGCCTCAGATCGGAGTAGAATGGAAGATCAATGACCGGTAAATGATGAAAAAGAAAAAATGGGACATGAGCAGGTACCGGATATTTCTCATCCTGTTCTTCCTGGGGTTCAGAATCCCCGGAAACGGACAAATCAGCGACTCGCTGATCATGTTGACAACCTTGGAGAAGATGACGGAGATCAACGAAGAAGAACCCGATTACCAGATCATCGCCGAGGGAGCCGGATCGGAATCGCTTCGGGCTTTTTCACTAAGCGCCATCACGGAGAAACGGCTGCGACGCCTCTCTTTCCTTTCAGATAAACAGATCGAAAACATCCTCTCCTACCTCGAGGAAACCGGGCAACTCTTGTCGGTGTATGAATTACAGTCGATCCAGGGTCTTGATACAGGCACGATCCGCAAGCTCCTGCCCTATCTCTCCCCCGGCGATCCCAACCAGGGCCTTCCGGTTTCTCTCCCGAACCTCATGCATCATGGCCGGCATGAGCTCATGCTACGCTGGGGTCAGTGTCTGGAGCAGAAAAAAGGTTACCGGGCCGGGGCCTATGAAGGGACTGCTTCGAAAGATCTGTTCAGATACACTTATACCTTTTCCAACAGGATAAAAGCCGCCATTACCGGAGAGAAAGATGCCGGGGAAAAATGTTTCGGTTCTACACAACCTTACGGAATGGACTTTTACAGCGGCTATATAGCTCTTACCAACACCGGGTTTCTGAAGAGTCTCATCATCGGAAATTTCACCGCCTCTTTCGGACAAGGAATCGTGGCCGGTACCGGATCGGGTCTGGGGTCTGTGATCGGGTTCAACGCCCCTCTCCGTGTCTCCCAGGGAGTGAAGCCAAGCAGCTCTGCCTATGAAGGAAGCTACCAGCAGGGAGTAGCCGTCTCCATGCAATTCCGCCGGTTCCTGGTCTCCGGGTTCATTTCCGGTCATGACAGGGATGCAACCATCCTCGCCAACGATACCATTACCAATAAAGCCCTGGAAGTCTCATCCCTGCAAAACTCCGGTTATCACCGAACTCCGACGGAGATCGCTGCCCGTGATGTCCTGAAAGAGAACATAACCGGCGGTAATATCACCTTCACAGGCCGCTTTTTCCGAATAGGCGCCACAGCGTTGCATGCGGAATGGGACGGGCTGATCCGGCCGCCGCTGAAACCTTATAACCGTTGGTACTTCCGCGGCAATAGCCTTACGGCTGCCGGGATGGATATTGTGGTCCGGTTCCGGTATATCAGTCTTTTTGCCGAAGCCGGAAACAGCCTGGACGGAGCCTGGGCATGGATAGCCGGCCTCTCCGGAGAAACGGAACAGGGACTGTTATTCTCCATCACTGCCAGAAATTATGACCCGGCTTACACCAACATCTTCTCCAACAGCCTGGGCCAGGCAACCCGTACTGCCAACGAACAAGGCTGCTTGCTGAATGTCAACACCAACCTCTTTCCCGACTTTAAGATTGCCGTCTACACCGATCTCTTCCGCCATCCCTGGCTCCGCTACCGGGTCAATAACCCTTCGGCAGGGCTGGAGTCGGGATTACTCTGGACTTATACCGGTTGCCGGACCATCACCTTCAGCGGGAAGGCTCAGTATCGCGGTTATGATCAGAACAGCGATGCAGACGCAGGCCTGATAGCTACAACAAGCCGGTATTCCACCGCCGGCTTGCGGCTTCAGGCCGACTGGCAGGGCAACGACATCCTGACACTGAAAACACAGGTCGAAGTCAAGACGGGATGGACCGGTTTCACCGGAAATCAGGCAGGTTACCTGGCCGGACAAGAAATCCGGGCCAACCTGCCTAAACAACGGCTACAGGTCTCGTTCCGCTATGCCTTGTTCGATATCCCTTCCTGGGATTTAAGGATCTACAGCTACGAGCCTGACGTCATGGCCTCTTTCGCTGTCCCGGCTTATGACGGGAAAGGATTGCGGGTCATGGTCACTGCCAAAGGCCGCATCACCCGGCATCTTTCCTGGTGGATCAAATACGGGGTGACATGGTACGAGGACAAAACCACCATCGGCAGCGGGTTGGAAGAAATCAACGGAAACCGGCAATCGGAGGCAAAAGCGCAGGTGGTGCTGACAATTTAGGTTATCAGTTCCAAAAAAAAGAGCGACCATATGATCGCTCTCCCCTATTATTACTCCCATTACATCAACTATTTCTCCTTGATTTTCTCCAGGTTTTCCATTCCTTTCACGTTGACGCTTTTCGATATCTCGGAAATGGTGGCGAGATCGATGAGCCCCGTTAGGCTGATCACACCCACTTCGTCCCGGTCTTTCATCAGCATGACCAGTTCGGTAATCTTACCTGCACTGTTCTGCTTGGTCAGGAAGCGAATGGCCTGTCTCCCTTCATTCACGGTCATCAGTTCCTTGAACGAGGAGGCCGGATAAGCGCCCGACATTTCGTTATAGATGGAAACTGCTTTGACAATATGGATGGAATCAAAGTGAAAAACCAACACTTTCAGTCCGTCCAATTGATTGATCATTTTTTGAAATTCCGCGTTGGACACTTCTTTCCCTGTATCCATCTGCCGGAACATATTGAACATTTCCTTATTGAAGTTCACGGAGGTAAATCCTTCCTGGCCCGAATATTTTTCGAACAGTTTATCGATCATACTCTGGGCATTGGCAACTGGAGCGCCAAGTACCAGGGCCAGGATAATGGTTGCTATCAGCTTTTTCATGGTTCGATGGTGTTTGTACCGGAGGAGGGTTTTACCTCACCCGGGATGGTTATTATTGTTTGATATTTAAAAAATTCTGAAAACGTCCGCATCTGCGACATCCCTTTATCGAAGGCTCCCAGGTACCGCAGTTGCGATGCACCCGTATTAAAGTTGGAGGAGACGATCATCAGAGCCTCTTTCGCCTGTGCATAAGCCATCTGGTCCTGTCGGGTGAAATGATCTCGCTGATTGATGTTCATGACAATCGCGATGGCAATACCAGCCAGGATCACCACGGAAGCGGCCAGTGAGATAACATGAAACCGTTGGTTTCTCCGGGAACTCATCCTGATCACCCTGCCCTCTTTTCCTTTCTTTTCTTCCGAAAAAACATGATCTCCAATTCGTGCCGAACCTTCCTGTCTTTGTTCCATGCTGAAGAAATCAAAGACAGGTTTATGTACAGACAGTTCCTCCGGGATATCGCTGCCGGCGAAGAACTCTCTGAGCAGTTTTTCTTCTGCGAGCGTTGTTTCTCCCTCGTAGAATTTGTCAATCAGCTGTTTAATTTCCCTGGTATTCATGATTACTCCGTTCGCTTAATGCTTCTCTTAATTTTTTTCTGGCCCTGGAGAGATTGACCCTGATCGCATTCTCCTGCATATCGAGGATTTCCGCAATCGATTCGAATTCGTATCCCTCAATATCCCGCAAATGAACAATCATCTTTTGTTGCTCCGGCAATTCATCCATGGCTCTCCTGATCTTGATCATCTCTTCTGAATAATCGGGTCTCTCTTCCATCGGGATATTTTCAAGGAACGCCCGGTGATCATCTATGTTCCCGACAGGAAATTTTCTTTTTCTGATCTTGTCGAGGCACATATTCCGGGTGGCGGTCATGGCCAGCGCTTCCACGCTCCGGTATTCCTCAAGGGTTTCCCTTCTGTCCCACATCTTTATGAACACATCCTGTACGACATCCTCTGCATCCTCTGTATGTTCCAGGATTCGTTTTGCGAAACGGAACAATTTGTTTTTCAGTGGATAAACCTGTATTTGAAACTCCTTTGTGTTCATTTCCCGATTAAGACGATAACGATACCAAATTATTACAACTTTATTAACTATTTTTGTCAAGACTTTCAATTTATTTTCTAATCCGTAAAACATCATTTATGTTCAAAGGTCATCCAAAAGGGCTGTTTGTACTAGCCCTCACTAACATGGGCGAGCGCTTTGGTTATTACACGATGCTTGCCATTTTCGCCTTGTATCTGCAGGCGCGATTTAGTTTTACCCCTACCCAAACCAGTCTCATCTACAGTTCCTTCCTGGCGATGGTTTATTTCCTGCCGCTTTTTGGAGGTTTTATTGCCGACCGGTTCCTGGGATACGGGAAATCGGTATTACTGGGTATCGGGGTTATGTTTGCCGGATACACGTTACTCGCCCTGCCTATTGGTGGAGGTGAAACAGCCACAGGATTCGAGAATTCCGGTTTTTACATGATGATCCTCGCGTTGCTGTGCATCGCCATGGGGACCGGTTTTTTCAAGGGGAACCTGCAGGCGATGGTCGGAAATATTTATGATGACCCCAAATATTCGGCTAAAAGAGATGTCGCTTTCAGCATCTTTTACATGTTTATCAATATCGGCGCTTTCTTTGCACCCAGCGCTGCCGCCTACGTCAGTAACTCGGTTCTTTCCAAAGACAATCTGAAATACGAAGCCAAAGTTCCTGATCTGGCGCTGAAATATTTGAACTACCAGGTGACCGATTCCACCACATTCCGCAAGACGGTGCTGTTGACCGCCGACAAAAAAGAAGCTATCGACGATGTGGAAGGTTACATCAAGCAGCAAAAACGGAAACAAAGCGTTCTTTATCCGCAGGAAAAGGAACGTATCTCTGCCCAGCTTGAAGAATCCGGACAAGCTCAAATGGGAGCCAGCTTCACCGATGCACGGGATTTTGCCCTGAAATACACCCAGTCACTGGCCCGTTCTTATCGCTGGGGTTTTGCCGTAGCTTGTTTCAGCCTCGTCCTCTCCGCCTTGATTTTCCTGATCTTCCGCAAAACACATAAAAAAGCGGATATCACCGAGCGTGAAAAAGAAAAAGATAAAAGCAGAGCTTCCGAAGTCGTCACCCTCACCCCGCAGCAAACCCGTCAGCGCCTGATCGCCCTTGGGTTGGTATTCTTTGTGGTGATCTTCTTCTGGATGTCATTCCACCAGAATGGATTAACGCTGACCTTCTTTGCACGGGATTATACGAATCTATCCATCGGACCGGGCATGTCGATCTGGTTCAACCTGGCCGCCCTGATCCCCTTCATTATCGGATTCTACGGTCTCTTGTCTATCTTTCAGAATAAAGCAAAAAAAGCTAAGATCATCGGAGCCTGCATCGCGGTTGCCGCCGCCCTGGTCATGTTCTATATTTACAAAACAGCCGGTTCTGCCACCAGTATCACTCCTCCGATCTTCCAACAGTTTAATCCTTTCTTCATCATCCTGCTGACACCTCTGTTTGTTGCATTCTTCGCCTGGCTTAATAACAGGGGCAAAGAGCCTTCAGCTCCCCGCAAGATCGGTATCGGGATGATCATCGCCGCCATTGGCTTCATCATCATGATCTTCGCCTCCATCGGACAACAATCACCTGCCGAGCTGGAAGGAACATCACAAGATCTGTTATCGCCAAACTGGCTGATCAGTACGTATTTCGTATTGACGATGGCTGAACTCTTCCTAAGCCCCATGGGTATCTCCTTTGTCTCCCGGGTTGCACCTCCGAAGTACAAGGGTCTCATGCAAGGCGGATGGTTTGCTGCTACCGCTATCGGTAACTACCTCGTCGGCGTCATGGGTGTTTTCTGGGACAAACTGCCCCTGTGGACATTCTGGACCGTATTGGTTTGCTGTTGCCTCCTCTCCGCTGCCTTTATCTTCTCGGTGATGGGGAAACTTGAACACGCAACAAAAGATAGTTGATTTACCCCTGGGGACATCAGCGGCGATTTAACTCTTATACGGAATACATCCGCCGGACCTTTGGCGGCCGTGTGCAGAAAGTAGTAGTCGACGCAGGATTTACCTGCCCCAACCGGGATGGAACAAGAGGGATTGGAGGTTGTACGTATTGCAATAACGACGCCTTCAATCCTTCTTATTGTAATCCGAAGGAAGATCTTCACGTACAGATCTCCAAAGGAATCCAATTCCACGCCGTCCGGTACCGGAGAGCAGAGAAATTCCTGGTGTACTTTCAACCGTATAGCAACACCTATGCCCCCCTGGAGGTGTTAAAACCATTGTATGAGAGAGCCCTGGAGTACCCCGGCGTGATTGGGCTGGTGATCGGCACACGACCCGACTGCATGGACCCGGAAAAGATCAGCTACCTGAAACAATTGTCGGAGAGATGTTATATCCAGGTCGAATACGGGGTGGAATCATGTTATGACCAAACCCTCGTCAGAATCAACCGGGGACACCTGTTCGCCGATAGCGCCGCGATGATCCGCCAGTCTCATGCGGCCGGCATCCATACCGGCGCCCACATGATCTTCGGACTCCCCGGAGAGACGATCGACGACATGTTGGCCGAAGCACAGATCCTGTCGGAACTGCCTATCGACACCATCAAATTTCATCAGCTCCAGATCGTGAAAGGAACCCGGATGGAAAGGGAATTCCTGGACACCCCGGCCGCTTTTCATCCGTTCACCCTGGAAGGATACATCGATTTTATCATCTCTTTCCTGGAACGGTTCAACCCGGCCATCGTGGTGGAACGGTTTTCGGGAGAAGTTCCTCCCCGGTTATTGAATCATGTAAGCTGGGACCTGATCCGGTACGATGAAGTGTTGCGGTTGATCGAAAAACAACTGGAAAAAAGAGATACCTGGCAAGGCCGGCTGTATCGTCCTGTTAGTTAAAGACGCCATTCAGGTACTGACGTGTCATTTCTTTCTCCGGATGTTCAAAGACCTTTTCTACGCTCCCTTGCTCAATGATCTCGCCCAGATACATGAAGATGATGTGGTCGGCGATACGTTTGGCCTGTCGTAAGGTATGAGTCACCAAAACGATGGTGTAATCGTTTTTCAGTTCGACAAATTTCTCTTCGATGTACTTACTGGAGATGGGATCAAGCGCCGACGTCGGTTCATCAGCCAGGATGATCTCAGGGCCAACGGCCAGTCCGCGGGCCAGACACAACCGTTGTTGCTGCCCAATCGAAAGCCGGGAAGCAGGTTCGTTGAGCCGGTCTTTCACCTCATCGTACAAGTTGGCCTGGGTGAGGTAGTCGATCACCATCTGCGACAACTCTCGTCTTTTCCTGATACCCCGGAGTTTTAGCGCGAAGGCGACATTATGGTAGATCGACATAGGGAGAGGATACGGGCGCTGCGAGAGCAATCCCATCTGCTGGCGAAGCCGGTAAATATCTTCCCCGGCATCGAGGATGTTATCCCCATCGATCATGACACGGCCGGTAACTTTTAATTCCGGATAAAGGTCAGTCAGGCGGTTCAGACACTTCAGCATGGTGGTCTTCCCGCAACCGGAAGGTCCTAACACCACCGTGATCTTGTTTTTCGGGATCACGGCATTCAGTTCCTTCAGTATATGCAGTTTACCTGCGTAAACATTCAGGTTTTCAATCGATATTTTTGCTGAGGGATCCATGATCTGGCAATAAAGCTAAAAATTTATTTTCGTTTTATGATAACGCCGGCCCAATCCCCGTGAAAATAAGCTGGCCACGAGGATGATGACGGTAAGGACAAGGGCCGAAGCATAAGCCCTGGCCTGTACTTCCGGCACGGGAGAGGAGAGCTGAAAGAAGATCGAGAGCGGCAGCGTGGCGACAGGTTCCAGCAATGAGTTGGGCAGGTTATCGGTATAGCCGGCGGTAAACAGCACCGAGGCGGCATCGCCGATCCCTCTTCCGAAAGAAAGCAACACCGCGGTAATGATCCCGCTCACCGTTTGCCGGGTAAAGATCCGGAAAGCGGTTTCCGACTTATTGGTTCCGAGCGACAAAGAGGCCTCCATCAAGCCGATGGGGACGGTTCTGAGAATCTCATCCATCGACCGGATCATGATGGGCAGGATAAAGAGGGTCACGGTGATAATGCCGGCCAGCAGGGATGTCTGCAGGCCGATGATTACCATCAGGGTAAAGCCAAAGGCGCCATAGACAATTGACGGGATTCCCCAAACCAGGTCGAGGATAAACCGGATGATACTAACCAGCTTTTTTCTTTTTACCAGGAAGACGTTGATGTATAAGGCAACGGGAAGGCCGATCACAAAAGCCAGGACAGTAGCGCCGACAGCCAGCACCAGCGAGCCGGTGATGGCATTGAGGATCCCGCCTCCCTTACCATAATAGTAACCGCCTTTCGGGGTCTGTGACAGGATCTCCCACGAGATAGCTTTGATCCCTTTTTCGAAAATGGAAAAGATGATCAGCGCCAGAATGGCCAGGATGAACCAGGTGGCCATGATCATCAGCACCTTGAAGAACCGTTCTTCTATCTTCTCCCGGAGTTTCATATCAATATTTATTATAACGTGAGATGAAGAAGTGCATGAGCAGGTTAAAGAAGAGCGATACGGCCAGCAGGATCAGGGCGGCGAACATCAGCGCCGAATCGTATTTCGGAATTGAAAGCATTTCCCCGTAGTTATTGGCGATCAGAGCCGGCAAGGTATAACCCGGATCATAGATGCTGTGAGGGACCATCACCACATTGCCGATCACCATCATCACGGCCATCGTTTCACCGAAAGCACGGGCAAGTCCGAATCCCAGGGCAGCAATGATGCCGGGAAGCGCTTTGCGCATCATGACGGTCTTCACCGTTTGCCATTGCGTGGCGCCGAGCGACAGCGAAGCCTCTTTCAAGGCATCAGGGATAGATCGGAATATCTCGATCATGATATTGAGGATAAACGGTATGATCATGATAGAGAGGACGAAAGATCCGGCGAGAATGCTGTATCCCATGGTTTTCGCGCCCACCAGCGGTCCCAGGTAATTACCGATAAAAGGAACGATCACCAGGATGCCCCACAACCCGTAAACGACCGAAGGAATCCCTGCCAGGATGTCAATGGCGGGGTGCATGATACGAATGAACCACTTCCGGGTATATTGAGTCACATAGATGGCCGAAAGCAGGCATATCGGAGCCGAAATCAGCATGGCCAGAAGAGTCACCCAGATGGATCCGATGATAAAAGGATAGAATCCGAATTTCCCGGCCCCCGGCTTCCATTCCCGGGAAAAGAGGAGGTCGAAAAGGTTATAATCATGCAGTAACAGGAATGACTTCAGGTATAATCCGGTAAACAGCATCAACGGAAGCAGGGCCAGCAGGGTCAGGCTGGCGATCATCCAGATGGAGTTGAATCCATTTCGTTGTTTCCGGGTAAAAAGCCGCACGGTAATCAGTTAAGTTTTGCTCTCTCTGAAGCCATATGGTCATCGGGGAGAACGACATACCCGGCTTCCTGAACATATTTTTGTCCTTCGTTCAGAACCCAGCGAAGGAATTCCAGAACGACCGGGTTTGCAGGTTTCCCTTTGGATACAAAATAAAGCTCGCGGGCGGGAGGCGAAGGATACCGGCCGTCCTGAATAGCTTGGGTAACGCCCCGGAGGTTATCATAAAAGTTTTCTTCCGGATCGACCTTCCCGTTCTCATTCATGTCGAGGGGAATCACTTCAAGTCCCGCATATTTCTTTCCGGTAGCCACATCATATACGAAATTCAGGTTGTTGAACCCGATGCCGCCGGGTGATTTCCGTAACGCATCAGCCAATCCCGGATCGCCGTTCACCCCGATACCGAGGAGGTCCTCCTGTTTTTTGCCATTCAGAAATTTCGCCCACATATCGGCAGCGCCGCAGGCATCGGAGCGAGTGAAAACGCAGATTTCTTCTTTGGAGCCGTTTTTCAGGGGAGTGCCCCATAACTTGTATTTACCGGTGATGAAAATATCAACCAGTTCCTGCCTGGTCATCCCGTGTGTACGGATGAGGGCCAGGTCGGGGTTTTTGGCATTAATGGTGGGCAACACCGCATCTTTGGCCACTGCGATCCACCAGGCGCCTTTGGCTTGTTCTTCGGGACTGACCGCCTTGGAGAACATACCCAGGTCGACCATGCCGGAAAGAGCGTCGGCCATCCCTTTCCCTGCTCCGCCTGCCGAGATGTTGATCTTGACATGAGGATGGATCTTCTGGAACTCTTCCGCCCACCTCACTGCCATGGGATAGAGAGCAAAAGCGCCCGAGATGGTGATCTTGCCATGAAGCTTGCCATCATTCTTACCACCCTGATCTCCAGCGCCTCTGCTACAGGCAGCCAGAAAGATCATCACGGTAAAGCATAAAAGAAAAACGGAACGAATCTGTTTCATACCTCACATTTTGAAAAGAATCATTAAATATACACCATTCGATCTGTTTCTTGGGAAACAGGCGGGTGAAATATTTATGAAAGGACCCTGAAATATTTCAGGCTGTCAACTGGCTGATGATCTCGTCAACTTTGATGCCTTCGGCTTCTGCCTTGTAGTTGCGGACGATGCGGTGGCGCAGGACAGCTGCGGCAACAGCCTGTACATCTTCGATATCAGGAGAATATTTCCCGTTCAGCAACGCATGGCATTTGGCGCCGATGATGAGGTATTGCGAAGCCCTCGGACCTGCTCCCCAAATGATATAATCGTTGGCCATCCGGTGTGCCTGACTGGTGTTCGGACGCGTTTTCGCCGCCAGGGTGACAGCATACCGGTAAACATTGTCAGCTACCGGAACTTTGCGGACCAGATTCTGGAAGTAGAGTATCTCTTCCGCCGTGAGAACCACGGAGGTCTGTGCTGTGAGTGCCGTCGTCGTTTCCTTCACCACACGGATCTCTTCGTCATACGACGGATAGTCGAGCCAGATGTTGAACATGAACCTGTCGAGTTGCGCTTCGGGCAAGGGGTAAGTTCCTTCCTGCTCGATGGGGTTCTGGGTAGCCAGCACAAAGAAAGGTTCTTCCAGCCGGTACGTGGTCCCTGCAACGGTGACAGCCTTCTCTTGCATGGCTTCCAGCAAGGCTGACTGCGTTTTGGGAGGAGTACGGTTGATTTCGTCGGCCAGGATGATGTTGGCGAAGACGGGTCCTTTGATGAACCTGAATTTCCGGTTCTCATCCAGAATCTCCGTCCCGATGATATCGGATGGCATCAGGTCGGGCGTGAACTGAATACGGTGAAAACTCAGTCCCAATACTTTTGAGAGAGTGGTCACCATTAAGGTCTTCGCCAGACCGGGTACTCCCACCAACAAACAATGTCCTTTGGAAAAAATCGAAATCAGCAGGAACTTGATCACTTCATCCTGCCCGATAATCACTTTCCCCACTTCACTTTTCAGCAATTTATATTTTTCAACCAGGGCATCCACTGCCTCAACATCAGAGGAATATTTTATACGTTCGTCGTTCATCCTTGTCTATTCTGCCTTTTTCGGAATCCAATGTCTCTGGAAAGTACAATTCTGATAGGGTTCCGAGATATAAATGTAGGTGGTTTTCATTTTGTCTTCGATCCATTTCTGTATGGCGTCGTATTTATTCTGATCGAGCGCCCACTGCTGGATCTGCGTATAGTCGTCCGAAAGATCGGCCTTGTGAGGGTTGGTTCTCTTTTTCAGGTAATAGGAACGAAATTGGACCTTCCCCCGTTCTTCCCATTTCACGGTAGAGGATATCTGCCCTTCTTTCAATTTATCAATGACGAAAAAGACTTTGGGATCAAGGTCTTTCATCAGGAAACGGGTGGTGCCGGTTTGCTGGTTGACCATCATGCCGCCGTTGTTTTTCGAGGGGTCGTCGGAATAGGTCTCCACCGCCTTCTCAAACGTGATCTGTTTCGTAGCTACCAGGTTGGCGATGCTATCGAGGAATAGTTTTGTCCGGTTCAGTGCTCCCTGATCTACCTTAGGTTGAATCAGGATGTGCCTGACGTTGAGGTATTCCCCTCTGCGTTCTATCATCTGGATGATGTGAAAGCCATCTTCGGTTTCCACCACATCCGACACCTCTCCCGGCTTCAGTTTGAAGGCAGTCGCTTCAAATTCGGGACGCATGGTTCCACGCTGGAACATCCCCAGTTCACCTCCCTTGCTGGCAGACCCGGGATCTTCAGAATACAGAACAGCAAGGGTTGAGAAATCATCTCCTTTCAGAATACGTTCCCGGAGATCTTTCAGCCGGTCAGTGGCAGCTTTCTTTTCCGCTTCACCGATCACCGGCGTTTGCACGATCATTCCCACTTCCACTTCCGATGGAATTTCGGGCAGGCTGTCCTTGGGAATTTTCTTAAAGAAATTTTTCACTTCTGACGGCGACACTCCGACTGCTTCAGTGATTTTCTGCTGCTCCTGCTGGGCCAGCATCTGTTCTTTCACGATTTTTCTCAACTCTTCCTTTATCTGCACCACCGATCGTCCGTATTCCTTTTCCAACGCATCCGGTGACCCGAACTGAAGAATGAAATACCTCATCCGGCGATCCATTTCATTTTCGATCTGGGAGTCGGTGATGGTAAGACTATCGACATCTGCCTGGTGAACCAGCATCTTTTGAAACAGCAGGTTATCGAGGATCGAGCACTTCATGTTGGTAGCGCTCCCCGCGATACTGCCTTCGGCCCTCATCTGCAGATACTGGGCCTCGATGTCGGATTTCAGAATAATATTGTTTCCGACAATCGCGACGATGCCGTCGATCAGGGTATCCTGGGCAAAAGACGGCAGGCCGACTGTCACTCCGGCGATCAGTAAAAAAAATCGCAATTTTCTCAGCATGCTGTTGTTACCTTTCCGCATTAAAAAATCTCAAAATCATTCTTTTTCTCTGCCGCCTTATAAACATCGCGGTACATGTTATTGATCAGCTCAATTTTCCTTTTGTTCAGGATGATATTCCTGATCCGGGATTTCTCATAACTTAACGGAGAAACATTGTCTTTTATTTGAAAATCCCTGATCCGCATGATATAGATGAAGGTGGAATCCTGGTACTCGATGTTGCGGTTCGCCTTCAAAAAATCGGCGTCGTTATAGCTTTTCAGGGGGATATCTTTCAACACGTCGGAGAAAGATATCCATTCATCGCTGTCGAGGAAATAGTCTGCAGCCTGCTTCTCGCACAATTCTGATAGCCGGGTCAGGGAAACCGGGTCATTAGCGGCCAGTAATTTCCTGACTTGCGGAATCTGCCTTGAAGTGAGGGGCAGCTTCACATATTGAAGTTTGACGATGTTTTCTTTCAGCAGGAAATTATTCAGATTCGCATTGTAGTACGATTCTATTTCCTCGTCTGTGATCACTGTATCGAGTTTCTGACCGACAAGCGCATTTTCGTATGCATAGATGATCAACGAATTCTCGTACTCGGTCAGTTGGTCGGTGAAATCAAGCTGACTCGCCGGCAGATAATTTTTCGCCTGGTATACCAACAACTGATTTTTAACCCAGTTATCGATATAGCCTTTGATGATATTGATGCTGTCGGTCGTCGTGGAGCCTTTGGGAACAAGTCCCTTGATGTCAGATTCATACAAGTAATTGTCGTGTACCCTGGCGAGCACCCTTTCCGATTTTTTCTTAAAGAAAGAAGAACATGATACCAGGGGGATCAGCAACAGTATGATCAGGGCTTTTCTCAATGGCTATTTTATTTTAGCAAACACGTCCTGGTTCACGACAACAGGGTATTTTTCCCGGAGTTGGCGGATCCATTCTTTTTCAAGGTAGTTCTGGTAGTCGGCGGTGATAAGCCCGCGTGATTCCGAGAGTTGTTTCGGCTCGGGTTTCAGAACATCTTTGATATGGACCAGTATCGCCGCACCTCCGTCACGAATCTCGGGATAGAGGCCAGTTTCCCATTTCACCTGGTCGACGTACTTATTATCTTTCCGCGAGAATTTGTTGTTTTCGATGGTCAGGATATGTGCCGTATCAGCATTGATTTCTTTCAGGATAGCGTCATCTTTAAGTCCGGACTTGATAAAGTTTTTCACCTTTGCCACGGCGTTCGGATCTTTGATGGTATATACCGTAGCGTCAACACGCGGGCCCCACATATAGGATGATTTGTGCTTTTCATAGTAGAGTTTCAGCCCGGTGGTATCTTTCACCGCTTTCGACCATACTTTCTGATCAGTGAGGTCAAACAACAGGATACCGTCGCGGTATTCGTTTACCAACGCCTTGAATTCCGGATATTTCTTTTCCAGGTGAGCGTTTTCCCATTTCACCAGCGTTTCATCCACATAATTCTGGTAAATCTTATCCACCGCTACCTTCAGGTTTTCTTTATCGCGTTTCCGCTGTTTGGTTGAAATGAAATTCACCAGGTCTTTCTGGAAAAATTTCATGTTTCCGAGTTTGAAGATGACCTTATCCATGTTCATATAAGGCTTAGCATCCCATTTCCCGGTAAAAATGCTGTCGGTGACGATCGGATAGATCTCTGCCAGGGCATCGGGGTATTCTTCAAATCCGTATTCTTTTTTGATATTGGCAAGCACCACATCGCGGCTTATCTGCGACCTGCCATCTTTGTTCACTTTCTGTTTCAGGTCGGCTTTTTCATCCTCGAAGGGTTTGATCTCATCTTTTTCAACCAGCTTCACGATATGCCAGCCATAGGAAGTCAGGATCGGGGTGGAATAGTCACCGGGGTTCTTCATCTTATAAATGGCGTCAATAAATTCAGGTACCATACGGTTCACACCAAATTTAGGAAGAACACCGCCTTTCGGGGCAGAGCCTTTATCGTCGGAGAACTGTTTCACGAGTTCATCCCAGTTACCGCCGTTACGGAGCAGCTGGTAGATACTATCGACTTTCTTCTGTATCCTGACCGAATCAGCAGCGGCAGAGCCTCTGGGGATAGACACGAAAAGGTGGGCAGCCGTGACTTTACGCATAGCAGGGTATTTTCCGGTAACCTTGATCAGATGGTAACCAAAATCGGTACGTACCGGTTTCGATATCTTGCTTATCTCCGTGTTATAAGCGCCTGTTTCGAAGGGATAGACCATATCAAATACCGTGAAGTATCCCAGGTCTCCCCGGTTTCCTTTCATGGCAGGATACTGCGGGGAAGCTTCCCGGTCACGTGCTGACGGATCTTCCGATTCTTCCATAGCCAGTTTGGCAAAGTCTTCGCCCTTCATCAACCGGTCATACAACTTGTTGATCTTTTCCCAGGCCTTCAGGGTATCCTCAGGGCTGGCATCGGAAGCAAGCCGTACAAAAATATGGCTGGCCCGAAGGTCGTACAGCGAGCGGTCATAAGCTTCTTTCACCAACCTGTCGAGCGTCGCTTCGTCAGTAAAATACGGTTTGGCGAGCTGGTCGCGATAACCCGACAGTTCCGTCTGAAAACTGGATACCGTATCCAGTCCGAGATCTTCCGCCTCTTTCACTTTTAGTTTGAAATTGATGAAGAGATCGAGATAATCGTTCAGCGATTTCTTGTCGATCGGTTCGTTTTTCACATTGTTCTTTTGGTAAATGTTCAGGAATTCTCCGACGGTAACCTGTTTACCAGCGATGGTCATCAACACTTCATCATTACCGGCTGTCTGGGAGTAACCGAGCTGGACTGATCCCAGGACAAGAACAAGCAGAATAAATCGTTTCATGCGTTTCATCATTTCTGTTTGAATATGTATTGCGTAGGTGCTTAATAGAATTTATTTAAACGACAAAAAGAAAAAAAAATTTTATCGACTGTAATTCGGAGCTTCCCGGGTGATCGTGACGTCATGGGGATGGCTTTCGGCAACGCCGGCCGGCGTGATCTTGATGAATTTGGCTTTCTGAAGATCCGTAATATTTTTTGAACCGGTGTATCCCATTCCCGACCTGAGTCCGCCCACCATCTGGTAAATAACTTCCGAGAGAGATCCTTTGTACGGTACGCGTCCGACGATCCCTTCCGGCACCAGTTTCCGGATATCATCTTCCATATCCTGGAAATAACGGTCTTTGGACCCTTTTTGCATGGCTTCGATAGAACCCATGCCACGGTATGTCTTGAATTTACGTCCTTCGAAGATGATCGTTTCTCCGGGTGATTCGTCCACTCCGGCAAAGAGTGATCCGGCCATGATGGCATGAGCGCCGGCGGCCAGGGCTTTCACAATATCGCCCGTGTAACGGATGCCTCCATCGGCGATGACCGGCACGCCACTGCCTTTCAACGCCTTTGACACCTCATATACCGCGGTCAGCTGTGGGATCCCGATGCCGGCGATGATACGTGTCGTGCAGATGGAACCGGGTCCGATGCCGACTTTCACCCCGTCGATATCCAGTTTCGCCAGGTCACGGGCAGCTTCCGCCGTAGCGATGTTTCCGACGACGATATCCGTATCCGGGAAGCTCTTTCTCACTTTCCGGGCCATCTCCATCACGGCAATGGTATGCCCGTGAGCCGTATCGATAACGATGGCGTCAACGTTTTCACGAACCAACGCTTCCACCCGTTCCATGGTATCTCTGGCGATGCCCACGCCGGCAGCAACACGTAAACGGCCCCGATTGTCTTTACAGGCATTCGGACGGGCTTTGACCTTGATGATGTCTTTGTAGGTGATGAGACCGACTAACTTGTTATTCTTGTCCACCACCGGAAGTTTTTCAATCTTATGACGTTGCAGGATTTCTTCTGCCTGCGTAAAATCTGTCAACTCGGTGGTCGTGATCACGTTGTTGGTCATCACTTCGGTGACCGGCCGTGAGAGGTCGCGTTCAAACCGGAGATCCCGGTTGGTGACTATGCCGACCAGGACATTATCATCGTTGATGACAGGGATTCCACCGATGCCGTATTCCTTCATGATGCTGAGCGCATCGATGACCAGCGCATTTTCACGAAGGGTGATCGGGTCGACAATCATCCCGTTCTCGGCCCTCTTCACTTTCCTCACTTCCATCGCCTGCGCATCAATCGACATGTTTTTATGCAGCACTCCGATACCACCTTCCTGAGCCATGGCAATGGCCATCCGTGATTCTGTGACGGTGTCCATGGCAGCAGAAACAATGGGGATGTTGAGGCGTATGTTCCTCGAGAGAGCGCCGGTGGTGTCAACCTCTCTGGGAAGGACCTCGGAATAGGCGGGAACAAGTAACACATCATCGTACGTAAGTCCCTCACCATGAAATTTTTCTGAATCGAAGAACATAAAGGGCAAATTAGTCTGCGAATGTACGAAAATTACCAATCTGTGTATATAAACAGAAATATTTTAACCAGCTGTCGTGAACAGTTGAAAATGAGCAGTGTGCCTATAATCATCATTCTTTCTTGTATCTTTACCGTCATGAACAAGAAACAATGTTACGAATCCCTGCATGATGGACGTAAAAGATTTTCTGGCCAATGACCGTTTTGCCCGCGACATGGGGATTGTGCTGACGGAGGCCGCCGATGGAAGGGCCAAAGCCAGTCTCCGTATCACCGATGATCACCTGAACGCGGCCGGGATGGCCCAGGGAGGCGCCATCTTCACCCTGGCCGATTTTGTGCTCGCTGCCGCATCGAATTCGTACGGGGATCTGGCCGTCACCCTGAACGTGAACATCTCATTCATCAAAGCCACTCCCAAAGGTGTGCTTTACGCCGAAGCATCCGAGACATCGCGCGGTAAGAGGATCGCCACCTACACCATGAACATCACCAATGAGTCGGGAGAGTTGATCGCCACGGCACAGGGGATGGCTTACCGGAAAGGGATCACGAACCAAAATTTGTCCCAACCGTGATATAACCCGGGTACACCAGCTGCCGGGCCCCGACATTGATCGTCGGTTTCAGTTTGATGGAAATACGGGTCGGTTTGTTCCCGATCCCGGCCAGGTTGAACCCGAAGTTCATCATCGCATCCAGTGTTTTTCCTTGTAAAATCTTTTTCAGGTCGAGGTTGAATTGCAAGGGAATAATGGTGGAACCGTTGTTGGGCGGGATCACGAACGATTTGGCGAGACTTCCTGTAGTCATCTGTATATCATCGATATATAAAATATAATCGATCTTGTTGAGACCGGCAGAAGTGGTATTCGGGTTACGTCCTTCCAGGTTGAGTTGCAGCGACAACGGAAAGCTGGACTGGGCAAGCGCTTTGGTCAATTTCGCCAGATCGGCGATGTTGAGATCTTTGACACTTTTATAATTCTGTACATTGATGCCGGCGACGTTAATATTTTCGGCCGACCGGATCCTGAAATCGCACTTGGTCAGGGTCGCCGCCTGTTGGGCCTGTTGTATCACATCGCAACCCGGCGTAATCGCGATGAGTAGTAAACACATCAACACGCCCCGGTAAACTTTATTTGCTGCTTTCATTTTATTTCGAATTTCATTTCTTCGTTTTTCCAGATCCTGCGTTCTCTTTTACTTTTTTTCGGGTTGATTAAACAGCCATTCAGCGGGCAACAGTTGCTTCTTCATACCGGTGGTTCTTACACTGACGATCAGGTCGCCGGTGCCGGTACGGTTGAAATACTCGACCCTGATCTTATGAAACCCTTTCTTCAGGGCTATTTCGCCCGTCCGTTCCAAACGGGAATGTAATCCGTCATTATTCACCACTTTCATGTCATCGATATACAGGGCGCTACCGTCATCCGATTCCGTGTAAAAAGCATAAACAGCCGTCTGAGGAACGAGGATATATCCCGACCAGACAAACGCAAAATATTCCGGTTTGTTGGCGGACACGATAGTAAGATTATCGGCCAATCCCTGTTTTACGGGTTTCATCTTTTTAAAATCAGGCAAACTGTCGTACGATCCTTCGAAATATTTAAATCCGATGCGTGGTTGCGGGTTGGTGGTGGCTTTCGGCACATAGGCTCTTATTTTTCTGAATTCCCGGGTGGCGATACTGCTGACGGGCTTCCCATCGCGGTAACAGCGGGCTTTAATGACACATCCCCCTTTGATGACCAGCGGTTTCAGGTATTCCCGCGAGGTAGCGACAGGATCAGCGCCATCCATCGTGTACCGGATAATCACGTTGTCACGATCAGAAGCCAGGGCCACTTCCATTGAATCGACAAAAGTCCCGAAATCAGTACGAAATACCGGCGGTTCGGTAAGGTCGGGTTTCCCCTTCATGCTGACAGCCACCACCGGGCACAAGGTATCGGGAGTCTCAGCAGGGAGGCGGATGATCAGCATATCTTCCTGCCGGGTGGTCTTCAGCTTTACAGGTCCCTGTCCGGTCAGCAGGGTGGCATTCACCTGTTCATTCAGCAAGCCCGGAATCCGCAGATTGTTGTCCGCGGGCCAGTCGAAGATCTGAAAATAGAGGGTAGTGCCTTTGTCTGTCGATTTCCGGGTGCAGCGTCCCCAACCCAGGTCAGAGAATGGGTTTGCCTGTGTGCCGTAGATGGATTCTCCGTTCACGGCCATCCATTTCCCAATGACGGCCAACCGGTCGATGCTTTCCTGCGGAAAGACTCCTTCTGCTGTCGGACCTACATTCAGCAGGTAATTGCCTCCTTTGGAAACGATGTCGCACAACATGCGGATGATATCCTTCGCTGATTTGAAGTTTTTATCATGGCTGTTATATCCCCAATGGTCGTTCATGGTCATGCAGGTCTCCCAGTCGGTATCGGGCAGTCCTTTTGCAGGCACCTGTTGTTCGGGCGTTCCGAAGTCGCCGCCGAACATTCCGGCCTTGGTACTGCCTTCCATATCCATCCTTCCCGCTCCCACCCTGTTGTTGATGATGATGTCGGGCTGAATGCTGCGACAGTAATCGTACAGTTCTTTTCCATACTGCTCATTCCAGGTGGATTCCCACTCTCCGTCGAACCAAAGCACGCTGATATCACCGTATCGGGTCAGCAGTTCTTTCAACTGTGCCTTCAGATAAGTAAGGTAGCGGCTGAAGTCGGCTCCTTCGGTGGAGCGGGTTGTTTCCCAGGGACGGCGTGGCAGGTAGTCGGGATGATGCCAGTCCATGATGGAATGATAGAAACAGAATTTCAGCCCGTATTTCCGGCAGGCAGCAGCCAGATCGGTCATGACATCCTTGCCATACGGGGTATTCATGATGTCGAAATCCGTCAATTTCGAATCGAACATGCAGAATCCTTCGTGATGTTTGCTGGTGATGACAATGTATTTCATCCCGGCGTCTTTTGCCATCCTGACCCATTCATCAGCATTGAATTTCAGAGGATTGAAATGCGGCGGCAAGGTATCATACACTTCCAGCGGTATCTGTGCTGACGTGCGGATCCATTCGCCATACGATGTCTTTCCGTTCCACTCTCCGGCAGGGATGGAATAGAGGCCCCAGTGGATAAACATCCCGAAACGGGCATCACGCCACCAGGCCATGCGGGCATTGTGTTGCCCGGGAGTTTCAGTTTGCGGAAAAGCAGGGACAGCCGAAAAAATAAATAAAACAGCAAGCAGCAGAATCGTTTTTTTCATGATCGATTTTTTGAGAGGGTAAAAATACGGAAAAGTCAGGAAAATGAAAGGAGGTAGCGGAGGTTTGAAGGTCGGGAAAACACTTCCCAGTTCGCATTTGGTCTGCCTATCGCGCTTCGCATTTTACATTTCGCATTTGATCAGACACAGGTGCAGAGCACTGAACCAATTATCACCATGAACGAAGCAGTATCCAGGGAAACACATTCACATCTAATTGATTTAGTACATATTAAAAAAGTTATCAACAATTAAGCCGGATTAACATCTCTTTCCCTTAATATTCTCGACAGATCAAAACGTTAATTTAGAAATTCATGACGATTATCCGGAAATTCTCAGCGTTTATTTAGTTTTTGTCACAGTCAATTTTTTTTTGATTTTTTCTTTTTCTATTCCGAACTTTGTTAACCATCATACTAACGAATTCTATCTTTTTATTTCTATTTATGAACGCCTCTCTACCCCATAATGGCACCTTCACCCCGAATAACGTCTTCTCATTCATAAGGATGTCTTATCGCATGGCTGTAGAGAGAGAGAGAGAGAGAGAGAGAGAGAGAGAGAGAGTATAATTTCTCCGGTAAAAACACTTCTATTCCTTCCGATTCTCTTAAAAAAGAGCCTCCTTTTCCAATGGACAATGATTTTTTTGCACAGAATCACCATATACCAAAAGAAAGGAGGCAAGGGTAAATGTAAACAATAAAATGGAACTACTGACACAAATCCGCTTTTTTTCGGAAGCAATCGCTTTTGATAAAAAGGCGGTGCGCTCATTTAACAGAGAATGTGCGTAATAAAGTATCAATTTGATTATTTAGTTTTCAAACTTAAAAACCTTAAAAATGAAAAATATTATTAAGAAAGCATCTCTCTTAACCTTGCTGTTATTGGGAATTACCTGCATTTCAAACGCTAGCGTTACTGTTAGTTTTACTTTAACTATTAATGACTACGCGTCTCCTGCCTGGACACGTGATTATTGTGCTCAGGTCTATGTGATGGAGGGGAATGTTCAGCATTGCGTAGAACAATTGACTAAGTTAACCGTTGGTCCTAATCAGATCAGTTATGAATGCTATCTCCCGTATTCAGAAAGTGACCCGAATTATTCGATTATATGTAATGTTTGGAGAGAAGGTTATCCATTGATTGGAGCACAGGGTTCTGAATTACAACTTTATTTTAATCAAGTGATTAGCGGATTTACTAATGTTATAGTTAATATATATTAAACACACACATTAAGTCTGCTCATTATTCTGAAAGACGGGTGATTTACAAATGCTTTTATCACCCGTCTTTATATCTAAAAAATTTATAAATTATCAAATATTTTGTATTTTCGATTCTATAAAAACTCAAACCCTTAATAATGCGAAGCAGGTTCAAAAAAGCATGGCTAATTTTGCAAATATTCATGGTTCCTGCCTGGTCATTTTCCCAAGGAGAGTTCAATAATTGGTATTTTGGAAATGATGCAGGAGTTACTTTCAATTCCGGCATCCCGGTTTATCTTACAGACGGAGCCCTTTTATGTGCAGGGCATTGTGTAAGCGTTTCTGATTCTTCCGGCAGTTTCCTCTTTTCTTCAAATTCGTTTGGTGTAATTAACCGAAATCAGGAAGTGATGCCTGAAGGTCATCACCTTCATGGAGCAAGTACCAGCTTTTTTCAAACATCCTTTGTAGTTCAGAATCTCGAATCGACTAATCTTTATTACCTGTTTACTACCGATTTAGGCGGTTACGGTTTGGAATATTCGATCATCAATATGGAACTTGACGGTGGCTTGGGAGATATTGAACCCGGGCAAAAATGCATTCCGCTCCCGGGAATGACAAAAGCTATTGGAGCAGTAACCGGAACTCGTCATAAAAACAATAAATATGCATGGGTGGTTGTAAAGATTTCTGATACTAACAACAATAACTATGCTTCCTTCCTTATCAACTCATCCGGGTTGAATACCATTCCAGTATTAAGTAACAGTACGGTACCCGTTGAATTTTCCCCTTGTGAGATAAAAATTTCTCCGGACGGCGCTCATCTAATCCTTACCCGAAATGCTACTGACTTTTTTGAATTTTGTCAATTTAATACTAAAACGGGTCAGGTTAATCCTTTATTCCATTTTATGCCATCCCCATTTTCAGGAGATAGCGCTTCAACAGTTTGTGCCGAGTATTCCATTGATTCAAAATGCCTGTATGTGTGTATAAAACCTGCTAATACGGGACCCGGTTATCTTTTCCAATACGATGCTTCTCTCACCGATTCTGCCGCTTTTATGGCGAGTGAGTCTTTAATCGGGATTGTCCCAAAAAGATGTGCCATGCAATTGGCACCGGATTGGAAAATTTATTGTACCAACTATATGGCCGATTCGCTCCATGTCATCAATTATCCGAATATCCAAGGCCCGGGTTGTGATCTTCAAGTGAACGCTGTTTATTTGAAAAATAGAACTTGTACAGATGGATTACCCCAGTTTCTTCAGCGATATAAAGCCTATATCCATACAGAAGGTCAATGCCAGGGTGATTCCATTCACTTTTCCGGCGATATCTGGCCCCCGGCCGATAGCATCCGTTGGAACTTCGGGGATCCGGGCTCCTGGTCCAACAACTATTCCACTTTGTCAACTCCTGTTCACTTTTACTCGGTGCCGGGAGTATATACCGTCGAGTTGTACGTCCGGCATATCGATAATCGTACCGATACCTCCTGGCAGACAATTACCATCGTGGAAAGCCCACAGCCTGCTTTGGGTTCAGATACGTATATCTGCTACGGAGGATCCATCACGCTTGATGCCGGCTTCTGTTCAGGATGTACGTATCAGTGGGATAATCTCTCCACGGCGCAGCTGAACATCGGGAATAACCAGACATACACCGCCACCGATACAGGGATGTACATGGTGCAGGTAACCAACCCTTCCGGCTGCACCGGGTGCGATACGGTGCATGTTGCGATCAGCCCTGTCCCGGCGCTTACTACCTCGCCGCTCACCAAGCCTATCTGCTCCGGCGATTCTACCAACATCGTGCTTTCTTCGAATGTGCCGGCGGCTGTTTTCTCCTGGACAGCCTCGCTGACTTCGGGCAATATCACGGGTTTTTCTGCTGATTCCGGAACGATCATCAACCAAATACTTACGAACCACCTGGCTACACCGGGCGAAGTCACCTATTCCATTGTCCCGAAAGTGGGGAGTTGCATCGGCGACACCAGCCACTATACAGTCACCGTCAACCAGGGCGACTCGGTCGATGTTACCGTTGCGGCTTCCACGAATAATATCTGCGCCGGCGCTCCCGTCACCTTCATGGCTACGCCCGTCAATGGAGGCGCTTCCCCGCAATATCAGTGGCAGGTCAACGGGATCAATACCGGGACAAACAACCCCGATTTCACGTACACCCCGGCAAATGGGGACTTAGTCACGTGTATTCTCACTTCGTCGAAGACCGTCTGCATTTCCAACAATCCCGCTACTTCCAACGCGATTGCGATGGCGGTGAATCCGAATCTTCCCGTGAGCGTGAGTGTTTCGGCAACCACCGATACCGTCTGTGAAGGAACTCCCGTCACCTTCACGGCAACGCCCGTCAATGGCGGCGTTTCGCCCATTTATCAGTGGCAGGTCAACGGCATCAATTTGGTGTTGAACAGCCCCGACTTCACATATACCCCGTCAAACGGGGATATCGTGATTTGTATCCTTACTTCGTCGGAAATATGTACCGCGAATAACCCGGCGAACAGCATTCCGTTCACGGTAACGGTGAAACCGTATTTGCCTGTCAGTATCACCGTCACCCCTTCTGAAAACCCCTTCTGTCCGGGCAGTTCTGTCACTTTTACTACCACGACAACAAATGGCGGGGTCTCTCCCCATTATCAGTGGCAGGTGAACGGGAGTAACGTTGGTTTGAGCAGTCCCGGATTCACGTATACTCCGGCAAACGGCGATCTGGTGACCTGCATCCTTACTTCGTCGGAGCTTTGCACCACAAACAATCCCGCCGCGGGGAATGTGATCATCATGCAGGAAAACACCTCGTTGCCGGCTGGCGTGGCAATCACCGCCACCCCAAATCCTTTCTGTCCGGGTGCATCGGTGACCTTTTCTGCATCCCCCGTCAATGGCGGCACGGCGCCGTTCTATCAGTGGAAAGTCAACGGCAATAATGCCGGGACGAATGCTAATGTTTTTACCTGCACTCCGTCAAATAACGACAGCATCAGTTGCCTGCTAACCTCGAACCTGGCCTGCGTTTCGAACAATCCCGTGTACTCCAACCGCATCGTCATGAACGCCGCAGCGGTTCCTGTTGTGTCGTTCACTCCCTGCTTCGACACCATCACCACTACCAATGCAAAACCCATCAAACTCAAGGGAGGCATCCCGCTGGGAGGCACTTATTCCGGGGCCGGTGTGACCGGCAACGTGTATTATCCTTCTGTCGTAGGAACCGGAACACATATCATCACCTACTCCTACACCAATACCGCACTTTGTTCCGCCACAGCCAGTTTGACCATTCATCAGATGGCCTCATCCTCGATTCCCTGCGGTCAGCCCTTTACCGACATCCGCGATGGGGCCGTCTACCAGACCATTTCACTCGGCTCCCAGTGTTGGATGGCAGAAGATCTGCATTTTGGGAACTCCATTTCTACTTCCCTACATCAGTCCGACAACTGCCGTCCGGAGAAATACACCCACCCGGAATCCGTCTATCAGTGGGACGAATTAATGTCCTATGATCCGACACCGGCCAGTCAGGGATTATGTCCTCCGGGCTGGCATGTCCCCACCGAAGCCGACTGGAACGCTCTTTTTGCCAACTGGACCAACAGCGGTTTTGCCGGCAGTCCCCTGAAATACTCCGGTTTCTCCGGCTTTGATGGGATCCTCTCAGGCGTCCGTCACCACACCGTTCAATGGGATTATGCTGGATTTGCGGTGTTCTTCTGGTCTTCCACGGCTCACGGGCCTTACAAAGCTTGGGCGCACGGCCTGAACGAAACGGATCCGAGCGTCTCCGCCTACCCGGCGGCGAGGAGTAACGCCTTCAGTGTGAGGTGTGTTAGGGATTAATAAGCGAACCCATCGCACTTCGCACTGTTCAAATGTAAAATGTAAAATGCGAAATGTAAGGAGAGAAATATCATCTTACAATCATCACTTCTCCCTTGTTGGTCTGACGGATTTTTGAGTTGTCTTCGTACCAGATGACCCAGACGTAGTTGCCGGCGGGGCAGGGTTCTCCGTTCATCGTGCCATCCCAGGGTTGGTTGATGTCTGTAGTGGAGAAGACGACTTCTCCCCAACGGTTATAGATCCCGAGGTTGAACCGGGTAATGCTCCCGGCGGGGAGGCCGATGATCCGGAACTCATCGTTGAGCCCGTCGCCATTGGGGGTGAACGCAGTCGGGATGTAAGGGATTACATAAACGGTAACGCTATCGGTGAATTGTTGTCCGCCGCACAGGGTACAAGTCGCCACATAGGTAGTGGTGACACTGGGTGCAACGTTAATACTTTGGGAAGAAGAGATCAGTTTTTCATCCTGGTACCACGCGTAAGTGATCTTTTCTCCGGGCACTATCGGTTGGAGGTTATAATTGATGGCAGCCACCTGAAAGCTGTCGGCCGTGACCGGTGTGTATCTCCACCCCTCCATCCCGGCCGACCAGGAAGAGCCGTTTCGGCCGGGAACGGAAAAACCGAGATAGCCGGTAGCATTCTGTACGCCCAGCGTAGCGAGGTTCGACAGCCAGTCGCATGAAGGTTTGGACAGGATCTGATTTTCGATGGTGTTGGATCCTTCGTTCAGGATAATCTGGAAGGTAACAACGGAGTCCATGCAGGAATACATCGGTGTTTGACACCACATCACCACGAGACGATGGTTGAGTGTATCCCCGGTGGTGAGGTAGAAGATGTAAGGGCTACCGGCGATGATGGGGTTAAGGTCCTGGAATGGTCCGAGGATGCATGCTTTGGGATTGTAATCGGCGGCATTGGGGACGGCAAAAGCCTGGCGGGTACCTGCTGCGTTGGGGTTAGGGAGAAAACTGATCCATCCGTTCGCGCCAATGTAAAACTCGGTATAAATATCCCCGAAGAACGAGAAAGGGAACCCGATCGGGAATGGTCCTTCCACTCCGTCGTCCGAAATGGTCACCCCGGTGCCGATAAGTCCGTAAGTAGCTTTCAGGGTAACCGGGATGCCGGCATTTATCTCCACATCCTGTCCTGCCGAGAATTGCGGAAATGCACTATGGGACAACAACATCAGTAAAATGAAGAGAAAAGAAAAGCCAGGTCGTATTTCTGTCCGAATAAGCATGTGCAAAGTTGCCACTTTTAGCGAAATAAATCTTATTTTTGCGAATCAAAGATGATTTTTCATCAAACGCATTTAACACATATTAATTATCCTGTCATGAAAAAAGACACTGCCTTATTTAAGATCATCAAGAAGGAATTGAATCGCCAGACAAGTGGTCTGGAACTGATTGCCTCAGAAAATTTCGTCAGCGACCAGGTTTTGAAAGCCATGGGTTCATGCATGACCAACAAATATGCTGAAGGATACCCCGGTAAAAGATATTACGGAGGGTGTCAGAATGTAGACGAATCGGAGTTGTTGGCCATTGATCGTGCCAAGAAGCTCTTCAATGCCGAGTGGGTGAATGTTCAGCCTCATTCAGGGGCGCAGGCCAACATGGCTGTGCTCATGAGTGTATTGAAACCGGGTGACACGTTCATGGGTCTTGACCTGGCTCATGGCGGGCATCTTTCCCATGGATCGCCGGTTAATTCTTCGGGTATTCTGTACCATCCCGTAGCTTACCGCGTAGAAGAAAGCACCGGAGTTATCAACTACGATAAAATGGAAGAGACGGCGCTTCAGGCTCGTCCCAAGCTGATCATCGCAGGTGCTTCGGCTTATTCCCGTGATTGGGATTTCAAGCGCATGCGTGAGATCGCCGATAAAGTCGGCGCCATCCTGATGGCCGACATTGCACACCCGGCCGGGCTGATTGCCCGTGGGCTCCTGAACGACCCGTTGCCATGGTGTCATATCGTCACCACCACCACTCACAAGACCCTTCGCGGGCCGCGTGGCGGGATGATCATGATCGGTAAAGACTTCCAAAACCCGTGGGGTATCACTACACCGAAAGGCGAGATCAAGATGATGTCGCAGCTTCTCGATTCAGCCGTATTCCCCGGCGTCCAGGGCGGTCCGCTGGAACATGTGATCGCTGCCAAGGCCGTGGCTTTCTTCGAAGCGCTGTCGGATGAATACATGGATTATATTATCCAGGTAAAAAAGAACGCCGCTGTGATGTCCAAAGCTTTTGTCGACAAAGGTTACAACGTCATTTCCGGTGGCACCGACAATCACCTGATGCTGATCGACCTGCGGAAGAAATTCCCCGAAATCACCGGCAAGATGGTTGAAAACACCCTCGTGAAAGCCGATATCACCGTCAACAAGAACATGGTGCCGTTCGACAGCCGTTCTCCGTTCCAGACCTCGGGTTTACGCGTAGGAACTCCTGCCATCACCACCCGTGGACTGAAAGAAGAGCACATGCCTTTGATCGTGGACCTGATCGACGATGTCATCAGTCATATCGACAGCGAAGAAAAGATCATCACCGTCCGCAAGAAAGTGAATGAGATGATGGCCGAATTCCCGCTCTTTGCATGAAACGGCTCTACCTCTTGCGTCATGGCAAGTCATCAAAAGATGACCCGCGTCTTGTTGACGAAGAGCGATCGTTGACCCCGAAAGGAGTCAGGAAGACCCTATTGGTCACCGATTACCTGAAAAAGCAAGGGATCAGGCCCGACCTGATCCTTTCGAGCCACGCGGTCAGAGCGTATGAGACCGCCTCGCTGGTGGCTGCCGGTTTGGATTATCCAAAGGAACTGATCAGGGTGGATCGGAAGATCTATGACGGGTATTATGACCGGATCCTGGATATCATTTACGGGACCGAAAACAAGATTGGCTCGCTGATGATCGTCGGGCACAACCCGTCGATCACCCAGCTGGCCAACCTCTTTTTAAATCCCGGTATTGATGAGATGGTGACCTCTGCCATCGTCTCCATCTCTTTCAACACCGATGCGTGGGAAAAGATTCCATTGTGTGAAGCGACGAAGGAGTTTCTGGTCTATCCCAAACAGTTAAAGAAAAAATGAAGAAGAAACAGGACATCGAGCTGCTGAACCGGGAGATCAGCTGGCTCCATTTCAACGGGAGGGTACTGCAGGAAGCGGCAGATACCCGCAATCCCCTGTTGGAACGGCTCAAGTTCCTGGGGATCTTCTCCAACAACCGGGATGAATTTTTCAGGGTCCGCGTAGCCACCCTCAACCGGATGATGAAAGTCGATTCGGGGTATCATGACATACCGAATGATCCGCGAAAAATCCTCCGCGAGATCCTCTCCATCGTTCAAACGCAGGAAAAAAACTTCATCCGCATCTACGACGAGATCGTCAGTGAACTGGCTAAGCACGGCATTCACATCATCGACGAAACACACTTGTCGAAAGATCAGGGCACCTTTGTCCGTAAATATTTCCAGGAGAAGGTGCGGGTATTGCTTTTTCCGATGATGATCAGCAGCATCAAAGACATCTCGTCGCTGGTCGATAAATCCATCTACCTCGCCATCACCCTGGGACGCTCGGCCCAACCCGGCAAGACCGATTATGCCCTGATCGAATTACCAACCCGGCAGGTCTCCCGCTTCCTGATCCTTCCGGAAGAAGGGAACCACAAGTACGTGATCCTGCTGGATGACGTCATCCGTTTCTGCCTCGACGAGATCTTCTCTGTCTTCGGATATGACCGGTTTGCCGCTTACACCGTGAAAGTCACCCGTGATGCCGAGTTGGATATCGACACCGACGTATCCAAGAGTTTCCTCGAAAGCATGACGGAGAGCCTGAAACAGCGCAAGAAAGGGATTGCTGTCAGGTTCGTTTACGACCAGTCGATCCCGTCGGAATTACTGAAGATCATCCTGAAACGGGTGGATGTCACGAAAAAAGACCCCATCCGTGGCGGCGGGCGGTATCACAACTTCAAAGACTTCATGAGTTTCCCTAACTTCGGTCATCCGGAGCTCGAGTACAAGCCCATGCCTCCCCTGCCTCATAAGGACCTGCCCCGTAACCAAAGCATCCTGGCGGTCATGAGCCGGAAGGACATCATGCTGCATTACCCGTATCAGTCGTTCCAATACATCATCGACCTGCTGCGGGAAGCTTCCATCGACACCCGGATCAAGTCTATCAAAATGACCATCTACCGGGCGGCGAAGAACTCCAATGTGATCAATGCCCTGATCAACGCGGCCCGCAATGGCAAGTTCGTGACGGTTTATATGGAGCTGCAGGCCCGCTTCGACGAAGAGGCGAATATCTCATGGACCGAGCGTTTACGGGAAGAGGGCGTCAAAGTGATCCACAGCATCCCCGGGTTTAAGGTTCATTCCAAGCTGTTACTTATCCGGGGAAAAGAAAATAAAAAGGATTTGCTGTACTCCATGATCAGCACCGGAAACTTTAACGAGGATACGGCCAAAGTCTATGCCGACGACTGCCTGCTGACCTGCCATCCGCAGATCTGCGCCGACGTTTACAATGCGTTCCATCAGATGGAGACGGCCTACAAACCTTACAAATACAAAGCGCTGGTGCTTGCGCCCTTTTCGATGCGTAACTTCTTCATCCGGCTTATCCAACAAGAGATACGTAATGTGCGGGAAGGAAAAGAGGCCTGGATCATCATTAAACTGAATAACCTCGTGGATGAGATCATCATCCGGAAGTTATACAAAGCAAGTCAGGAAGGGGTAAAGGTCAAGCTTCTTGTCCGGGGTATCTGCGTCCTGGTGCCGGGCGTGCCGGGGCTCAGTGAGAATATCGAAGGAACCGGCATTGTCGATCGTTTCCTGGAACACTCACGGGTGCTGGTCTTCTGCAACGGCGGTGATCCTCAGTATTACATCACTTCGGCCGATTGGATGGTGCGTAATTTCGACAACCGGATTGAAGTAGCCTGTCCCGTTTTTGATCCGGAAATCCGGAAAGAGATCCGGGCGATGCTTGAACTTCAGATGGCCGACAACGTGAAAGCGCGCATCATCGGGTATAAAGAACATAACGTGTACAAAACCAGCCCCGGTGATCCCGTCAAATCGCAGACAGAGACCTACAGGTATTTTCAAAAAGCATGCTCCGGAAACTGATATCAACAATGAATTAAACCTTTCCTATCAATATCCGGGATAAAAAGTTATTTTTGCAGCCGATAACTGAATAGCAGCATGCTGATGCTGAAGAAGATCCTCAATATCCTCCTGAACAAGTACCTGATAACGACAGTTGCGTTCGTTGTCTGGCTTTTCTTTTTCGACAGCAACAACATGATCATGCAGCAAGATCTGAAGTCCAAGCTGAATGATTTGAAAGAAGAAAAGCAGTTTTATCTTGACGAGATCAGGAACGATTCAATCCTTACTCGCCAGCTCCTCACCGACACCGCCGCTTTGGAAAAGTTCGCCCGTGAAAAGTACCTGATGAAGAAAGAGGGAGAGGATGTCTTTTTGATGATTGACACTACAGCGGATCAACATCCACAATGATCCGGACCCGGGCAAACTCCTTCTTCAGGTAAAATTGTTGTAACACTTCCAGCAATAGTTGCTTTTTTTCGGTCAACCCCGGGGCGCGTTCGATTTTTACCAGAATCTGCTTGATGTAATAGTTCATGACCCTGGAAACCAGCGGGTACTCAGGTCCCAGGATATTTTTCCCGAAGTCCTTCCGGAGGATGTCGGCCAGATAACGGGCGGCCTTGTTCAGCAGGTCGGGATCCTTGTGTTTCAACCGGAGCATAATGAGCCGGTAGAACGGCGGATATTTGAATTTATACCGGTCGGTGAGTTGCCCGATATACATAGAAGCGTAATCGTTGTTCAACACATCCTGAATGATGGGATGGGCAGGTTTCCAGGTTTGGATGATGACTTTTCCCCGTTTGTTCTTCCTTCCGGCGCGTCCGCTCACCTGGGCCATCATCTGGTAACCACGTTCCAGGGAACGGAAATCGGGATAGCTGAGCATGTTATCGGCGTTCAGCACGCAAACGGTACTAACATGATCGAAGTCAAGCCCTTTGGTGACCATCTGGGTACCGACGAGAAAATCGATCTGTCGTTCTTCAAAAGCGTTGATGATGTTTTGGTGAGCGTTTTTCTTGCGGGTTGTGTCGAGATCCATCCGGGCGATACGGGCTTGCGGAAAAAGTATCTGCAGGTCTTCTTCGATCCGTTCGGTACCGAATCCTTTCATCCGGAGCGACGTGCTTTTACATTCGGGGCACACTTCCGGGACGTTCATCACATAACCGCAGTAATGGCAGCGAAGCTGGTTGGATTTTTTATGATAGACCAGGGTGACGTCGCAGTTCTTACAAGAGGGCATCCAGTGGCAGGTGTCGCATTCGATACGCAACGAAAATCCGCGCCGGTTCTGAAAAAGAATGGCCTGTTCCCGGTTTTTCAGAGCCGTTTCCAGCTGTTCGATCAGGACAGAGGAAAAATGTGATTTCATCTTTCCTTCGCGTAACTCTGCCCGGATATCGACGATGATATTTTCCGGCATCTGAAGATTGCCATACCTGACGGAAAGCTCTGTCAGCCCGTACTTTCCCTGTTTCGCATTAAAATAGCTTTCCAGTGAAGGCGTCGCCGACCCCAGGATGGTATTTCCCTGGTGCAGATGCGACAGGTAAACCGCGGCGTCGCGGGCATTATAGCGGGGAGCGGGATCCATCTGTTTGAAAGAATAATCATGCTCCTCATCCACGATGATCAATCCCGGATCAGCCAGCGGGAGGAAGAGCGCAGACCGTGCTCCGAGGATCACGTCGTATTTCCCTTCCAGCGTATGTTTCCACACCTCTGCCCGTTCCAGCTCACTCAGTTTGGAATGATAGATACCGATCCTGTTCCCGAAATATTTCTCCAGCCGGTTGATGATCTGGGTGCTGAGTGCAATTTCCGGGAGCAGGTAGAGCGCCTGTCTTCCCCGGCCTATGGCTTCGCGGATGAGTTGAACGTACATCTCTGTCTTACCGCCGGAAGTCACGCCATGAAGCACGACCACTTCCTTTTCCCTGAACTTTTGCCGGATCGATTCCAGCGCTGTCTCCTGCGCCGGTGAAAAAGCAATGGATTTGGGTTTCACCGGTTTGTCCGGTTGATCGCTCCAATCGGCAGGTCTGGTCACCATCAGGAAGACCTCTTTCTTCACGAGGGCATCCAGGGCGGCGACGCTCTGCCCTGTTTCCTTGAGCAGGACCGATCGCATGACTGAAACACCTTTGCCGGGAGTGTATCTCGATAGGCGGACGAAAGCGACCATCAGGTCAAGTTGTTTCCGGGCCCGTTTTTCCAGCGAGTCGAACAGCTCTTTCATCCGTTGTTCGTCCTTATCGTAATCCTCCGTCAGCAGGACCCATTTTTCGGTGCGGGGTTTGACCTTCTCGGTAAGTTCTTCTTCCAACAGGATCATTCCCTTCTCATGCATCGTCTTCACGAGGGGGATCACCTTCTGCTGATCCAGTATCCGGGCGGCTTCCGAGATCGTGAGTGCATCGTGGTACCGGAGCGCTTCCGTGAGCAGTTCTTCTTTTTCGTTGAGTTCCACGCTGTCAGGATCCCATTCCGGGTTGAGAAGCATCTTCGTCTCGCTGGCCAGCTTCAGGGCCGAAGGCAGGGCGGCGTTCATCACTTCGCCGACCGTGCACAGGTAATAACCGGCCATCCATTCCCAGAAAAGAAACTGTTTTTCAAAGACCACGGGAGAAGCATCCAGGATGGAGAGGATGTATTTGGCGGTTTGTTTCTTTGGCACTTCTTCATGGACACGCCTCACCAGGGCGGTATATATCTTCCGGTTGCCGAACTGCACGACCACACGCACTCCGGGCTTCACCTGGCCATTCATGTCGAAGGGGACGCGGTAGGTGAACATCCCTGCCACCGGCAGCGGCAGGATCACATCAACGAAGAGAGTAGTCCGTTCCAAAAAAAGATGACCGTTAGATAGCGAGGATTCTGGAAACCTCCAGCATATTGAAAAGAAATTCTTTCTTCTTATTTACCGCTTCTTCAAAAGATGTCAGAACGACATTTTTATCCACCATGCCGGCCATCACCCCTTTCTTTCCTTCCAGGAGAGCCACTATAGCAGAGTAGCCCAGGATGGAAGCGAGGTTCCGGTCGTTTGCCGTAGGAGCGCCTCCCCGTTGGATATGGCCCAGGATGGTGACCCGCGTGTCAATATGCGGAAGTCTTTCCCTGACCTTGGCGGCGATCTCGTAAGCGCCTCCTTCATCATCCCCTTCCGCGACAATAACGATCCCCGATGTTTTGTTTTTGCCCATGTCGTATTTGAGAACGCGGGCGAGGTTATCGGGATACGTCTTTGTTTCGGGGACGAGAATGAACTCAGCCCCGGCGGCGATGCCGCTGTACAGCGCCAGGTAACCGGAGTCACGGCCCATCACTTCAATGAAGAAGAGGCGGTCGTGCGAGGTGGCGGTATCGCGGATCTTGTCTGCTGCATCGAGAACCGTGTTCACCGCGGTATCAAAGCCAATGGTGAAGTCAGTGCCGTACAGATCGTTGTCGATGGTGCCCGGGAGACCGATGATCGGGTAATCGCTGTATTCGGAAGCAAATTGGATCGCTCCGGTGAAAGTACCGTTTCCACCGATCACCACCAGCGCATCAATCTTGTTTTTCTGCAAGTTTTCGTAGGCAATCCTTCTCCCCTCTTCCGTCAGAAACCGCTGGCTGCGTGCTGATTTGAGGATAGTTCCACCGCGCTGAATGATATTGGAGACCGAACGGCTTCCCATTTTTTCGATCGTACCGTCGATCAATCCTTCATACCCGCGATAAATCCCGTAAATATCAAGACCGTTGGAGACGCCTGTACGCACCACGGCCCTGATGGCTGCGTTCATCCCCGGAGAATCGCCACCGGAGGTCATAACACCGACAGACTGAATTTTTGCCATAGCTGGATTCTTTTTAAACGGATAAAATTACAAAATAAAACAGGGAAATGGCTACTGATTACCGCTTGACTTATGTTCTTTCAGGGTCCCTTTGAAAAGGTCGTACCCCATAAACCGGCATTCCAGGGGACCATTGTAGATCTTTATCTTTTTCGAGGGTTTCAGGCCGATGAATTTCATGGCTTCCAGGTCGGCAGAGATGATCCATGCCTGGTAACCGCCATAAAGTTTCTTCAGGGTATCGCCGATGGAGCGGTAAAAGGCGACGGAATCATCCAGCTTAAGCCGTTCGTCATACGGCGGATTCATAATGATCATGCCTTTTTCATACGGTGGTTTGGTGGTATGGAAGCCTGATTTCTGCAGGGTGATCAACGACCCGGTGCCGGAATAGCGAAGGTTCATCAAGGCTCCGTCGATGGCGCGCAAAGAGCTGTCGGCTCCCCGTATCTGTGACTCCGCCGGGATGATCTGTTCATCTGCTTCCTTTTTTACTTTGTCCCAAAGATCCTGATCGAAATTCTTCCACTTCATGAACCCGAAATCTTTCCGAAAGAATCCGGCCGGAGTACGGGTGGCCATCAACGCCGCTTCGATAGGGATGGTCCCCGACCCGCACATCGGGTCGTACAAGGGCACCGAAGGATCCCAGCCGGACAGGCGAATGAGGCCGGCAGCCAACACCTCGCTCAAAGGCGCCTCACCGGCGCGTTTCCGGTATCCCCGTTTATGAAGCGTGTTGCCCGAGCTGTCGAGAGAGACCGTGCAGGCATTTCCCCTCAGATGGATGCTGATTCGCAACGAAGGATCCTGCAGATCAACGGATGGTCTTGTGCCGAACTTCTCCCGCAAACGGTCGGCGACAGCGTCTTTCGAGCGCTGGGCGACAAACAGGGAGTTGGTAAAGGCACTGTCGCTGATCACTGCATCGACAGCCAATGTCCCTGACGGATCCAACCAGTCTTCCCAGGACATCTCTCTCAGACGGGCGTACAGATCATCCTGACCGGCAATCTCGAATTCCTCTACCGGGACAAGAAACCGCAAGGCGGTGAAACTGCAATAATTCACTTTGTATAAGAGGCGGATATCCCCTCTGAATTCCACGGCACGGGTAAGAATTCGCGTATCTGTGGCGCCCAGGGAGCGGAGTTCACGCTCCAGCACCTCCTCAAGTCCCGAGATTGTCTTGGCTAAAAAAATCCGGTTGTCAGTTTCAATGTTCATTGGCGTTGCAAAGGTATTTAATTATCGGGTCTGAACAGGGGATGAAATTAATTCCGTATGTTTGGGGAACCATCGATACCCCTGCAAACTCTATGCTGCAAACGAAAGTCCCCTGTCTGATATCCCTGCTGCTGCTCGTTGTTCTGCCCGTAGCTTCTTTTGCCCAGATCTTCCATGTGTCGGGGACGGTCGTTGATTCGAAATCACACGAACCGCTTGCCTTTGTCAACATTGTGATCGAAGGCAGTCATGCCGGAGGCACCACCGATATCGACGGACATTTCCGTCTGCATGATTCCCGGAAGATCACCAACCTGAGACTCTCGTATGT
>Ga0209099_1000452_pt1 | contig 48740 bp, 46 predicted proteins | sample AD_JPNHW2_MetaG_FD_184430 | JGI IMG/M metagenome (GOLD analysis project Ga0209099, IMG submission 184430) | Active sludge microbial communities of municipal wastewater-treating anaerobic digesters from Japan - AD_JPNHW2_MetaG (SPAdes) (version 2) | ecosystem: Engineered > Bioreactor > Anaerobic...
CAAACAGGAAGCAGTGGATGCGATTCTTAAGGAGATCCAGGATGCTGTACCCAAAGTCACCGAGGATGAACTCAAGGACACGAGTAAGCGCCGGCTTTCGGTGGAAAAAACCGGCATCGATGAACCAACGCCACCGGTGGCATAAAAACAATAGTTCCTTTTTTGTCTTTTTTTTCCGTATTCTATAGGTTTGGCACGTTTATTTCAAAACCGGCCATGTGGATTTGCATACTTAATCTCTGGTAGCGGGTCACGTGTGGAGAATCACGTTTCCATTCCGCGACACTCTACAAACGTGAACGGATAACCGGGAAATATATACCCCGCATTCCATACTCTAGTACCGTTGTTTTCATGAAATGGGGGTCTCATGGATATCAGTAGCCTGAAGGGGAACCCGCGTCTTCGGGTCGGAATAATCCTGTTTGTTTTCATGGCGGTTGCCCTCATACTCCGTCTCATTCCTGTGTTATTCATTAAGGATGCAGGTTTTCTGTACACCTTTGACACGGACGGCTGGTACTCCCTGCGCCAGATCGAGGTGATGGTGAACCATTTCCCGCAGTACAACTGGTTCGACCCCATGACCGCGTATCCCACCGGCAAATTTATCGACTGGGGACCGTTGTATCCGTTCATTGCAGCAGTTCTCTGCCTGATCACCGGGGCGACATCGCAAGCCGCGATCGTTTCTGTGGCCGGCTTGGTCTCCCCTATTATGGCAGCGCTCATGGTCCCGGTCGTATACTATCTTGGAAAGACGATCCGGGACTGGCAGACCGGGATCGTTGCTGCCGGCCTTGTTGCGGTGATATCCTACCACTATTTTTTTCTCTCGTCGTATGGCATGATAGGCCACCACATCGCTGAAGTTTTTATTAGTTCAATATTTTTACTGGTATACCTGTCCTGCTTCACGTATACACGAAAAAATGGGCTGAACAGGAAAGAGCTTCGCACATTTTATGTACCTCTCCTACTTGCCGTTGGTGGAGGTGTGATCTATTTCTGCGCGCTGCTTGCATCCCCAACGGTGATCCTGATATTGATCGTTGTGGGCATCTTCACCTTTGTCCAGAGCCTTCTGGATCGCCATTCTAGCAAGTCTTCCTATGATCTACTAATCCTGAATGGGATTTCCCTTACTGTATCGGCAGCGCTCCTGTTCCTGTTTGGATTCAAGCAGACCGGGTTCTCAATCATCCAGTATTCGCCCGGTCTTGTATACGTGCATCTTGCTGTGCTCGTTGAAACAGCGCTGCTCGTGGGGCTCTCATCGGTGTTCGCGGGAAAGAAATATTCCTATTATTTGTGTAGCATCGGGGCACTCTGCGCGGCAGGGATTGTTGTGATGGAACTGTATCCCCCCTTCCAGTATCTCAGTGCTCAAGGGCAGGGACTCTTATTTGGATCCATGCAGTATTCGGTTGGCGTGATCGAGACACTCCCACTCACGCTCCCGGTGGCATGGGACTATTTCGGGCTCTCCCTTGTCCTTGTTGCCGGCGGGTTTATTGTCCTTGCCAGTTACTTTGTCAGAAAACCTCAAGCAGAAACACTTTTTCTGTTGATATGGTCGATTGTGATGCTGCTGTTGACCGTCAAGTTCCAGAGATTTGATTATTTCAGTACGGTCAATATCGTTCTGCTCAGTGCCATCTGCGTCACAGAGCCGTTTCGCTGGGATGATGTTCCGGTGCTTTCCCGCCTTAAAGTACGCATCTCCCCGCAGGTTCCATTCCAAAATGAGACAGTAGGTACGGCTTCGGAAAAATTTAATGGGGGTATTGATCCATCGAGAAAGAAAAAGAAAAAACCGCAGATACAAGAACGTGACGGAACCTCACGAGTGCTCAAGAGTTGTTGCCTGATTCTGGTTCTTCTTCTCACGGTTGCTCTTGTGGGCGTTTCTGTCTACAAAGATCTCGATTTTGGGCTGCAGACCCCGGATCATGAACTGTCACAAGACTGGATTGAATCTGTCGGATGGCTTGGGAATAACACTCCTGCTACGGGAGTTGACTATTTTGGCGAGTACCCGTCTTTAGGCTATGTTTATCCCAACGGCTCGTACGGTGTCATGTCATCGTGGGATAGTGGCCACTGGATCACGTTCTTTGGACACCGGATTCCCATCACCAACCCGTTCCAGAATAATTTGGACGGTCCCGGTGGCGCGGCCGCATTTTTCATCAGCAAAGACGAGACACAGTCTGATGAAATCCTGAAAACCCTTGGTGGCCGATATGTCATCGTAGATTCAAACCTCGCAATCGATACGTTCACCAACCTTGTCCCTTGGGCAAGCGGCTCAACCGATATTTCACCCTACATTTCGTGGTTCATGCTCCCGGAACCCGGTAATACTAGAGTTCTGGACAAAGTCCACCGGTTTAACGACGGCTACTTCCAGACCACAGTCTCCCGCCTCTACAATTTCGACGGATCCATGACCAATCCCACGAACGCAGAGTATATCCGGTACGAGATCCGGCTGGTGCCGGCAGCGGGGGAATCTGCAGGCGATGTAAACGGGTACGCCCGGGTGATTTCCGGAGAGACGGCGGTCGACATTTCCTCGGGAACCGGTAATCTCACACTCATGCCGGAGGGTCAGACACTCACTGCATCGCGCTATGCAGATCTCTATTCGAGTCTCCCGTATGAGCCGGTTGCGACCGTACCTGCCCTGAAACATTACCGGCTCGTCCACGAATCTCCGGACAATGCAACTGTTATGGTATTTCCAGAATCACGTTCGCTCACTCTCCCCGGTATAAAATCGGTCAAGATCTTTGAGTACGTTCGGGGGGCACAGATCGCCGGCGACGGAATCATTGAAGTCCCTGTTATCACCAACACGGGACGGACGTTTGTCTACCGGCAGGCAAGCGAGAACGGGATGTTTATCGTCCCCTATCCTACTTCAGGTTCACCATACGAGGTCCGGGCGACCGGGCACTACCATATTGTCGGGACTGACCGGTACTTCAACGTGACCGAGGACGATGTGATGCAGGGTACTCTTGTCCAAGGGTAACCTGTTGAAGAGTGGAAATTGGTACTTAAAACCATCTTCTGCTCGGATATCCTTCTTTATTCGGCAGGTAACTTGCCGGTGTTTGACCATATTCGGCGCCCGCTGCCAATTTAGAGATTCCGGTTCTTGGACAGAAATATCATGGTACCAGGCCTTCCGGACATGCATCCGATATTTCAGTATCTCCGGTGTCTTTTCCTGCTGTACCCTGACCCTCCTTTTTAGTGAACCTTCGTGTGCATTGATCCACCTGATCAGAGTAGATTCCGGAAAAATACCCGTTACAAAAGAATTATCGCTCCTTATGTATCACTATACTCTATACTATCACGGATGTGTTCTGTTGCTTGTCAAATTTGAAATTTATTCTGATGGCAAGTACTGGTGCGGCCGGGGCATCGGTGTCGATATTTTCACCCAGGGAAAAACACTCGATGAGCTGATGGGAAATATCCATGAATCCGTTGGGCTCCACTTTGAAGAAGAACTGAACAAAGGCGAGAGCATCCGTATTCTTTCCATATCTGAAACAGAGGTCGGTACTGTTGCCCGGGCTGCCGGTTGTTAGGGGAAAAGAACTTCTTAAAGTACTATCGCGATTGGGGTATGTTCTGGTCAGGCAGCGGGGCAGCCATGCTCAGCTCAAATGTATTACCCCCGCAGGAGAGCATACCATAACGATTCCCCTGCACGATGAGATTGCGACCGGCACATTGAATGATATCCTTTCAAAAGTAGCGATCTGGAAAGGATTATCCAAAGATGAATTGATACGGATGTTCTGACTGTAGAGGAGTCCATCATAAGGGATTTTTAAGGAGTTTACCCCCCTCAACTTATTTACCCTGAACCGGGTTTACCCACACAGATCGGCGAAGAGCCATTTTTTTGATTAATGATAGGTATTAATCACCGACTGGTAGCAGGCCTCAAGTTCTGGTACAATACGATCCCAGTCAAAAGTTTCGGCAGAGGTGATACAGGCATTTTTCAGTTCAGAATACTGTGTCATTAACTCTGAAATCTTATCGCCAAGATCTTCGGCAGAGAGCGTGCAAAGCTGGCCATTCTTTCCGGTAACAAGATCCCGTATCGCATTTGCCGGGTGATCGACCGTAATGACCGGCAACCCGCATGCCAGCGCTTCAAGTGCCGCGATGCCGAATCCTTCGCGTGTAGAGGGAAGGACACATATTTTTGCGGATTTCATCCGGGCGATGATCTCATCATGGTTATCCCTGAATCCGATCATACGCACCTGGGGTTCGAGCGAAAGTTCGTGAATAAGCCGTTTAATTGTTTCACGCTCCGGGCCATCGCCAATGATCAGCAACCGGTAATTTTTGTTTTCGTCGGAAAGGATGCCCATCGCACGGACAAGCAGGTCCACATTTTTTTCTTTAATGAACCGGCCGACAAAGATGATATCGTACGTTTCATCGTGCGGCAGGATCGCAGCGATTCGTTTCAGGTCAACGCCATTTTTAATGATACGGATATTTTTTTGGCCGTTTAGCATCATGAGATTGTTTGCCGTTGTTGCGGAGACCGCAACCGTCGCAGGCGTGAGCCGGGACACCCACCATTCAATAAATTTCCCAAAGAAACCTGCGGTGCCAAGGTACGTATACCAGTAATCCCCCCAGACTTCATGCCAGGTAATCACCAGGGGAGTTTTTGTAAACAGCGTGCTGTATTTTGCTGCGATGCAGGAAAAATAGGGGAACTGCTGGCAGTCGATAATATCATAGTTCTCTTTTCGCACCTGGAAAAAAAGGGCGATGCCATATGAGATCGCTTCCCGGATCGTTCTTCTTCCGTTAGCGTAGAGATGTTGTGCCGGACAGACACCGTGCAGGGTCACGCCGTCGCGGGTGATGATATCGTTGCCATCCCAGAACTTCATCCCGTACAGGTGAACTTCGTGTCCGCGACGGGAAAGTCGGACCGCACATTCCCACACCCGCTTTTCCACGCCGCCTTTCACGTACGGGTAGATAACATCGTAGACAAACGCAATCTTCATACGGTCCGTTTCAGGCATGGCCGTTGTTCTCGTTTAAGAGCATCATACTCTGGAAGACGGCAAAAAGGAAGACCTGGATACCGCTCACGATCAGGATAAGTGACATAATCGCAGTGGATATTTCCGAAAGAAAACCAAACCCGACCGCAACCCACTGGATGATAATGTTGAGTCCCAGAAGCACCCCGGTTAAGAAGAGCACGGCGCCCAGTATAAGGAATTTTTCCAGGTTGCTGTACTGCATCAGGCCGACAATAATCCCTGCCTTGTTCTCGTACCCGTGGACGACAGAGTATGTTTTCATGAGAAAGCCTGTGAGGATCACCTGCATGCCGCCCATCACGAGGATAGCACCGAGAATGAACGTATGCAGGTGCGACGACTCGATATCCCCCTGCAGGGCAAAAAATCCCATCAGCAGCAGACCAACGACAAAAAACAGGAACCCGGGCACCGCGACGAATGGGAGCGGCTTCATGAGCAGGACAAACCGGATGTGGCGCCAGCCGTCAGCGAAACTGTGGAGTTTTGAGGGGGTTTTTCGCGGATAATAATCGATGGGAACTTCTGCGATCTTCAAGTGTTCCTTTGAAGCCATGACAAGCATCTCGGAGGCAAATTCCATACCCCCAGTTTTTAGGGCAAGTTTGTCAAGCGCTTCGCGGGTGATCGCGCGAAAGCCGCTGTGCGTATCGGAGAAATTGGTGCGGAAGATAAAGTTGAGCATCCACGTGAGGACGGGATTGCCAATGTACCGGTGGAGCGGGGTCATCGATCCTTTGTGGATGGTTCCCTTGAACCGGGAACCGATGACAAAATCTGCTCCGTCTTTGAGCGGGGCGATTAGTCTGGGGATATCGCAGAAATCATAGGTGTTGTCTGAATCACCCATGACAATATACCGGCCCCGTGCCTCTTTGAACGCGGCAAGGTACGCATTGCCGTACCCGCCTTTTTGTGGCCGTATGACCCGGGCACCGAGTGCGGCTGCTATTTCCGGTGTCCTGTCCGATGATGCATCGGCAACGATGATCTCGCCATTGATTGCGTTGTCATGGAATACGGACTGAATTTTATGGATGCAGTCGCCGATGGTCTGCTCCTCATCGAGTGCGGGAAGAACAACCGAAACTTCGACCGAATATGCGCGGATAGGGGATAAATTCATTGTATATCCTGTGGAGATTTGTGATTTATTAAAAGTAATAGATGTCGTATTCAATAAATCCATGGGAAATCCCTGTCATTTCACCCTCGGAATAACGTTAACACTATTTTTGTCTGTGAAATTCCGGGTTTATTTGTTCTGGGGAACAAGCGAGAGGAACTATTGTTATGGTATCTTTAGAGAGGTATGTATTACCATTTTTAAGTTAGATGTTTTTATTCTCTTCAATAAGTGTTCTGGCGTTTTTGTATCAGATCCACTCTCATTTTTAGATACATACCTGATTTCTGACGTGATATCGTATCAATTTTTCATGCGTATATTGTATCAAAAAAATCTGTTTTAAATTATCCGGATTAACTATAGAGGATTCCGATTAACCGGCAATAATGAAGAGATAACTCGAACATTCCACGACTATAATAACAATTGCAAATCTTAAAAATGGCAGGTTTTTCGGAATCCTCTATACTAATGATTGCCGGCATACCCTTCCTGATATATCCTTTCGATAACTAATCGGTGCTATATTTAAGATAATAAACCACATTATAATTCAGACCCGAAAAATGGAACCCGATTCTAATAATAAACAAAATACTATTGCAATAATTCCTGCATTTAACGAAGAAATTTCAATCGGCAGTGTTGTTTTACGTACGCGCCCGTTTGTAAATCATGTAATTGTTGTCGATGATGGCTCCCGCGATATGACCAGTGTCATTGCCGGATATGCCGGCGCGGAAGTAATCCGGCTCTCAAAAAACCATGGAAAATCCTACGCGGTTATGAGAGGGTTTGACCGTGCCCGCCAGTTAAATGCTGATATCGTTGTCATGCTGGACAGTGACGGGCAGCACCACCCGGAGGAAATCCCCAGTCTGATTACTCCGATTCTTTTGGGAGAAGCAGATCTCGTCATTGGTTCACGATTTCTGAACAACGGTAACAAAATCCCGTTATACCGGTCTATCGGACAGAAGACCCTTGATCGGTTTACAAAGATGGCATCCTCCTGTCAGATAACGGATTCACAATCCGGGTTTCGAGCCCTCAGTTCGAAAGCGCTGGACAACTTCACGATAGAGCCTTCCGGGTATGGGATTGAATCGGCCATGATATCCCACTTATCGGATAAAGGATTGAAAATTACAGAAGTTGCCATCAACGTCGAATATGAAGTGCCGCACATGCACAAGAAGAATTTTTTCACGCATGGTATGACTATTCTCAGTAATCTGATCGGGATAATCGGGTACCGGAGGCCTCTTCTGACATTTGGTATTCCCGGTCTGGCGGTAATGGGGATAGGTACATATCTTGCATTCTGGGCTGTGTCAGATTATGCACAATATCACGTGTTTCCGTATTCACTGACGGTAGTCAGCGGGGTTTTTCTTCAGTTGGGATTGATGCTCATCACCATAGCACTCATCCTGAATTCAATTATTCAGGTTGTTCAGAAAAACAAGAACTGATGAGGGACACTAAAAATATTAAATGACGGTAAAAATTCAAACGAACACGGATACTTAACTATGATCCAGAAAGCATTGAATGCATTTCCCTATGCCCTTCTTGTCCTGCTCGTTTCAGCACTGCTCTTAATTCTGCATCTTAAATACTATAGCGGACTTTTCGTAGTGATATTTGCCCTCCTGGGAATAATCCTGTATATCCTCCTGAATTCCCGTAACCTCTCCGCTATCCCTATCGATAATGAAAATCAGATTGTCGCACAAACTCCTGTGTTGAAATTAGCGTCGTCCTCTTTTTTGGTTCTCATAAGTGCATTTCTGATTGTATTTTCGTTGAGCCTGCTCAGCCTCATAAATGAATTTTATTCGAAAGGTATTGGGTACTATATTTTGATCGCAGTATGTTCAGGAATTTTAATTCTTGAAATTTTTACATACCAAAGCGAGATCCAGGGATATTGTATACTTTTAGAAGCCACGTTTCTTTCATTCAATATTCTTTTCAGCAACCACTTGGTTTTCCCTCACGGGATAGCACTTCCCGACATGGGACTTCATTTCTCCACATTTGTCACGGCAATTTTGACGACAGGCCATATTTCTACCAGCACAATTGGATATTATAATGTTTTTGCCGTACACCATGTTCTCGCCGCGATGTGCATACAATTAACCGGCTTCGATCCTCTTACGACATATCTCGGGTTAGGGAGCTTCCTGGTTGCCGTCGGCGTACTTTTTGTTTTCATTCTGGGGAAGCGATTCATAAGTTTTCAGTTCGGCCTCATTACTGCGGTGCTATTTTGTTGTCTTGATTATTACCTGATGTATGGGGAACATCCTGAGCATCAGGCCTACAATTTTGGAATTGCACTGATCTGCTTTACTATCCTTCTGTACACTTATAAATTCCAAAAGCCTGCATTTTATGTTCTGTTCCTGGTAAGTGCCATCGCGATGGTCTTCACGCACCATCTCTCCGCTGCAATCGTTTTTGTTGCGGCAGGTTCCCTTGGAATTCTTGATCTGGTCCGTTTCCTGCTGACAAAAAAATTCACGTTTCCGAGCAAATATATCATCCTCGTTTTTGGCGTAATCTTGTTTGTCGGCCTGAACATGGGAATGAGCGGCAGTGCCACAACCTATGGAGTTACCATGGTTGAATCATACGGTGGGAGTATGTACTCATTTGCAACAAATCTCATAAGTACACCTCCAACTGTGACAGTAACACCCGTCCCGGAAATTCAGGTAACTTCAACAATAACCCCTTCGTTGTCAGGTGGTCCTCTCACACCCACAACATCACCCACCCACATTATACCCACTCAGTCCCCGGTTTCGGTACCCACTCAGTCTCCGGTTTCGGTACCCACCCAAGTCACGGTTCCCCCAACAGCATACGATAAACTTTCCCTGACTGAATTATTTAAAAATACCCTGGGATCTGCATTATTGGTGTTTGTCGCTGTGCTGGGATGCTGTGCATTTCTCCAAAAACGATCCAGATCGGGAAGTTTTATAATACTCAATTCAATAATTATTTCCTGTTTCTTAGGATTGGGAATTCTATTTTCCTACGTGTTGTTATTACCAGATCGCATATACCCATTCCTCCAGATATTTTGCCTTATCTTTTTGGGAGCATCCGGACTTCTCTGGCTAGCTACAGCATTCCCTTCAAAGAACAAGACGGTAGTTGTCGGGGGCATTTGTATCCTTGTTGCGCTGATGTCATTTTTTTCCCTGGCAAGTATTATCAATGGGTTTGAAACCAGCCCGTTTGTAGGGGATACACTTGCTTATCCAAAGTTGTACACCACCGGACAGGATGTTGCATTCAGTTCCTGGCACTCATCTTTTCTGCAAGGCGGGAATATTAAAATCGAGGTTGTTTCGATCAATGCAGTCGGGATGATCCAGTCCGGGTCAAAATCAAACGACGTGTACCAGGTATTTGATCGCAGCCTGTTAAAAACCGGCATACTGGTAAGCGGGGACAAATTCGGCCAGCATTCATTTATCCGGTTGCATGAACAACAGGTTGCAGTTCCCCGAACGTTTTCATCGTATTATGACAATGGACTTATCAGTATGATGAAGGTAAATCCCGCCGCCCAGTAATACCCGCGTTTCTCCTGTTTACGATACAATTTTTTTCAGTGCGTACCGCCCGCCAGCTGCGAAGTGAAAGAGCATTGTCAGACCACGATCGAGTATGGCAATGGAAAGGGCTGCAGAAACAGGAATCCCATAACCGACAAGCACTGCCATCATTCCCCCTTCGACAAGTCCCAGGCCCGAGAGCGTGATCGGGATGATGGAGAGCGCGCTGATCAGGGGCAGGATCAGGATTAATTCCTGAAGGGGAAGTATATACCCCAGTCCCAGCGCGATCAGGACAATGCGAAGGGCATGAAGAATCCACGCAAGAATCGTGAGGAGAATTCCTTTGGCAAAGATGGTTTTCTCATCCCGGAATTCTGATAGTGCAGCCTGAACCTGCGCAGCAAATGTCGGAATGCCGAAGTACGGGATTTTCCGAATCCATGAAAATATCCTTGCACTCTGCCAGAAGAGGAGGAAGGCACCGGCAAAGACCCCGCAAAGAACGATGAGAGCGATCAGTGGAAGCACAGATGAAAAACGTGCGGAATACACCACGACTGCAGCGATGCCGAGAGTGGTCAGGACCATGATATCGATGAACCGGTCGATTATTACCGAGACGGTACCTTTGTGGAGATCCATCCGGTCTTTTACGAGAACGGCCCGGGTGAGGTCCCCGATCCGCCCCGGAGTAAAATCTGAGTACAGAACTCCACCAGCAAATGCCTGGTATGCTTCCCCCAACGGGATGTGTCCTCCCATATGTGCTACAATGATTCTCCAGCGGATGGTGAGTACAAGAAATGCGAGAGCGTAAACGAGGAGTGCAGTTATCAGAAAAACCGGGTTAATCGATTTGAGGGACTCTATTACTGCAGATGGAGATACGAACAAAAATAAGAGGATTATGAGGATAATTCCAATGGATAAACGCAGAAAAAATTTCACCGGTAAACGAACCATTCTATAGTTGAGTGAGAAGTTATTCTTTTTAATACCACTGTCCTGGATTAAAAAATGGATATTCCTTGTTGAGAGACAGGATTTATCAAAAACTCCAAAGAACGGACACGGAAGATTTAAAAAAACGTCAATAGTACGACAGACTAATTGACCCCTCCCGAGAAGGAGAGCCTCCCCGTATCCGGGGTCCGTTCAAGGGAGTTTCTTATGCAGTTGAGAAAGAATAAATTACCGTGTTCCCGCTGTCGTACATCCTGTTGCAATCATGCTCGATCTTTGAGAACTCAGTCCGGGTCAGGGGTTGTTTCTCTGTCATCCATTGTCCCCCGAATTCCAGATATTCTTTCATACGTGCCAGAATAACCAGGTAGTTCTGATGTGCAGAGGCTCCCACTGCATGGGGATACCCCTCCTTCCGGATAAAGGTATATTCTGTTTGGATGGCGGGAGAATCTGCGAGGATTATAGCTCGGGCAGAATATCCGACATATGCATCGCTTTCAATTTCACCGCGATATGCTTTAGAATCCAGCCATATAAGTGCAGAAATTTCTGTAGGGTCGTGCTGAATGACCAGGCTCCGGTTATCATACAACGGATGGCCGGGTTCAAAAGGCTGCCCGAAAAATACCAGCGCCGGGAAGGCTGTTACGATACTTATGAGAACAAAGATGGTGAGCAATAGGGATACGAGTACTTTACATTGAATGCCTTGTGCGACCCGGCTGAGTCCGCACGCTGCGATTAGGGTAAGAGGGATATAGAGAAATTCCATCAGCCTGAGGGGATCCACAAACTTGACAAGGCCACTCATCGAAAGGACAAGGGCCAGGGATAATACTGCGACCCATACAAGGATAAAGAGACGATCTTTATCCAGAAAATAATACAGCCCGATCAGTGCGAGAACGGAGATGCAGATCCCGTTGAACAACATGGGCAGGGGATATGAAAGGAAGAAGGCGGACTTTCCCAGAACAAAATTAATCGCCACAATGCATCCAATCACAGAACCGATGAGCACAACGGCGTAAATGATTTTTTTCCCGGCAAGGATACGCTGTACGAGCGCGTGCAGGGCGGAAATTTTTTCCGGGACAAGCACCGGGATGAGATACAGGATCGTCATGCTGACCAGAAGCAGAGGGATTCCATACTCCGAATGGAAAAGGGAATTCAGTAATCCACTGAATTCGGAAAATTCATAGGTCAGTCTCCCCATCCACCACGCTGTAATTGCAAGGATAGTCGTGGCGGTGATAATACCTGCGATCAGACTTGTTTTCCGAACATTATCCCTCTCGCACATCAGGTAAAGGAACACAAGAGAGACGACGATCCAGACTCCCAGGAAGATCATTGCTGAAAGGTGGTGGGTGAGTACCAGGCCGACGATCAACAGGAGCGCTACTGCAAGAAATCCGGGTTTGTGATCCCGTATTGACCTGAACGATAGGTAGAGCGCGAGAATGAAAAGTGCAATGCCGAGAGTTTCCCGTACCCCTTGTGTTGTCCAGTGGAGATAGGGTGTCCCGGAAAGAAGGAGCATGCCTGCAAAAAATGCAGTCCCGGCAGATGAGATCTCTTTTGTCCACAGGTAGATCACCACGATTGCGATGATTGACAGAGGCGGGATACAGTATTTGAGCAGGAGAAGGGGATCGATTCCGGTAAACAGGGAAAGCGAGGCGACGATAACGTGGAGGACGGGAAGCTGGGCCGGGTAGACTGATGGTGAAATGGACTGGTACACGAGGATCCTGCGGATCATCCCGTATTCAAACCAGGGATCTCCCCACGGCAGGTAATCGAACCTGATGGAAAGGACAAGGGTGGTAAATAGTCCAATGAGGATGAGACTGAAGAGTCTGTGCCGGGAATTATATGCCAGGAAAACCGCGATACCTAAAAGGATGATCGCAGGAATGAGGGCCATAAGGGTTATTCGGGAAGTATAGAGAAAGAGACCCGCCCCGAGTACGGATGCGATCTGTACTACAATCCGGGTATGTTCATCAGAAAAAAAATCAGGCCGTAGTTTTCCTGAGGGAATGGGCATAGTTAATACAGCCTCACGGTTAGTATTCTGCGGGCATGCCGGGGTTTGCCGGGACTAAAATAAACATCGATCGTATCCCCGAATTTTTCCCCTACTACGAAACCGCCTTTTCCGGGCATCTCCACCCCAGGAATATCCTGACGGGAGAGAGTACAGTTTGATCCTGAGGTAATCCCTTCATCGGTTCTGAAGATTCCGGTTTTTGGGCTGTAGATCATAGAGATTCTCATTTCGTTGGAATTTCGACAGGCGACTATTTTTTTGAGAAAAATACTTTTTTACGTTGCATGCATTAAAACGGGGGTTTTGTTTGTCACGTTCACCGGCACCGTGGCATTAATCCAGAGGTGAAGGTTGCGGTAACTGACATTTATCCGGTCCTGCCCGGATACATCCTGTCCGGGAACGATTTCATTGAAAAGCAGGAACTCTGCGAGGTAATTTCCGGGAGCCGAAGCAGAAAATTTCAGCGGAAGAACCGAGGTCTGGTTGTGGTCCAGGGTAAGTGAATAGGATTTCAGAAGTCTGGAATCTGAAGATGTCGCAGGCACGGTTTCATTTTCCGGTATCAAGTAAACTTCAACCGTGTAGTTTATGGTCCGGTATTCATGGTTCCCGATGCCGGTATACATGAGCTGCGGGGTATCGGGACTTATCACTTCTGGATATGCTTCTGCGGTTTTGTTCTCACCTAAAATAAAAAATTCCGTAAATTTATCACCGGGTTTCGGCAGCGAGATGACCAGAATTGCAGAAACGATGACCATGAGGATCGCAAAGATGCATACCCAAAAAACAATCCGGTTACCGGCTGACTTGCGGGATACTGCATCCCCTTTTTGTATATGCTGCAGGAGTTCCGGTACCGGGAGGGTATATCGTGATTCCGTTGGAACAGCAGCGCGGCGATAAACCGCAATCAGGATCATCACAATGATAAAAATCGTGAGCGCGACAAGGACCGGTTCCAGTTGTATCCCCCATGAGGTGAAATTGAGGAGAAGACCGATTAAAGGTGTAACTACAATACTTGCGCCGATTGAGAGAACAAACCGTTCGATCGTGTCGATATCCGTCGTATCTGGGAATAATGCAGCGATCAGCACATAACCGGGGATAAAGAGAATTACGGGAAGTGCAAGGATAAGCCGCAGGAATGACTGGTTAAAAAACGGTATGAATATAGAGAGGATACAGAGCGCAGTCCACAACAGAACGATCTTCAGGTCTTTTGGAATGAATGATATGCCCCGTCTGGAAAATAATTTTTTTCCCTGTTCCTGTTTAGGATTTTGCATCGTAATAGAATATTGTTCAGGTTTATTTTTATAGATTCGGCATTTTATTGCAGGAGGATAATGAAGATAAGGATCCGCATTCCATTTATTCCATTATATCCAGTGTAAATGATATCATCAATTGTTGCCAGCGGCCGGAAAATACGATATCAGCGTGATCTAATCCATGCTTTTGGTTTGCCATGAAGATACTTCGTGTTGTCAGTGATTTGTATCCCTCGGTTGTGGGGGGGATTGGGATTCATGCTCACCAGATGTCCCGGGGGCAGGCGCGACTCGGACACGAGGTAACCGTTGTAACGCTGAATCAGAAAAAATTACCGGAAAATGAATTGGTCGAGGGATATCGGGTTATACGCTTTCCGAGTTATCTTACAATATGTGGAAATTCATTTGCACCCGGTTTAATTCTGGAAATACTGAAAAGAAAACGGGCGGTTGAGATTATTCACGCGCATTCTCACCTGTTTTTTTCAACAAATATATGCGTCCTTGCCCGACTTTTGCATTCTGCGCCGCTCATAATCACCAACCATGGACTTATCTCTGCCAGTGCGCCGGCATGGCTGAATTCATTCTATAAACATTTTGTTTCAAGAACGACCTTTCATATTGCAGATCATATCATCTGTTATACCGATATTGAAAGAAAAAATATTGAGAGACTGGGTATCGACCAAAGGAAGATCTCAGTTATTCATAACGGAGTCGATACCACTCTTTTTGCACCTCTCGCTTCTAAAAAAAATGCAGACAAAAAGCAGATCCTCTGGGTAGGGAGGTATGTTACCGGAAAAGGGGTGGAGTATCTCATCGAAGCCTTTTCTTTGGTTCAGAAAAAAATTCCCGGTTCACATCTGGTTCTTGTCGGTGACGGCCCGGAAAAACCGTTAATTGAAAACAGGATCAGAAATCTGCACCTTCACTCTTCCGTTACCTTAATCGATTATCTGGACAATGAAGAGCTTCCGGAGATCTACAAGAATTCGGATGTATTTGTATTACCAAGCCTCATGGAAGGCGTGCCAAGGACCATTCTCGAAGCTATGGCATGTGGGGTTCCGGTCGTTACCACGAATATCCCCCATCTTGTAAGTATCATAGACGGTGCAGGGTTAGTTGTTCCTCCTAAAGATCCTGCATCCTTATCGAATGCAATTTTTACAATCCTTGAAAATGCATCTCTTGCAGAACAGATAGGTCAACGGGGACGCAACAGGATTGTGCAGGATTATTCATGGGAAGATACGGTTAAAAAAACCCTCGCGTTGTACGAATCGGTAATTGCTCAACGGAACCAAAGACAATAAATTATTTTATTCCGCGGTTAAGTGTGCAGAAAAAATCGGTTAAAACTTGAAAATTACCGGTAATGACTCCGCATTTTGCCCAAATAAAATGCCCCTCGAAAATTCAATTAATCCTGTCTGATCTGGCATTTCGGGCATAGAAGTTTTTGACAAATCCCATACGGGAAAGTACGAGGAAGAACCCATAAAAATATCCTACCGGTGATGCCAAGCCAAAAATGTTATCTGATGATTTCGAAAAACCCGCGTTTTATACGATCTTGACACTTAAATGAAATGATTTATCGTAATTGGCTGGCAATATACGCATATAATGCGGGATAAAATACTCCTGTTTCTTTTTATTATAGGCCTTATCCTCCTCTGTATTAATATATCCGGATTATACCTCCCGTTACGTTCTCCGGATGTTTACCAATTAAATGCCGGAACAAATTTTCAAATTAATCTCACCGAACAGCAGGTTTGGGATGTAGTGCAAAATACCAGTATCGGGAGAAAATAGTACCTCATCAACGTTAATAACGCAATAGATCATGGCGTTGCACACTACTGGGGTGAAAAACCCTGTACGGTCAACGGAATAAATACAAGTTGCCTGGATCCGGAGGGAATTGAAAAATTCCACCTTCGGGTACCTGTCTATGAAAACTATATCCTCTCTTTTATGAGTTACGTCCTTCCCGATAATTTTTTGCGATATGAATTTACCGACTACAAGCGGGGACTTGAGAGGGGAGTTGGGTTGTGTGATCAATCTACCATTATTCTTGACGGGATTTTAAAAAGCCAGAATATCAAAAGCAGCATGATTGATACACCGCATCACTTCTTTGAAACAGCACTTGCGGATCCGGATACCAACGAATGGTGGATTCTTGATTCCGATTATGGCGTTATTATTCCCTATAGTCTTCAGCAGGTACAGGAAACTCCGGAACTCATCCGGAATGCATACTTAAAAGGAGGGTATTCTAACGAGACGATAGACCTACTTATTGATACGGTCTACACAAATCCGAATATTAAAATTCATCCGGATATTTCTGAATACTCCACCAAACTCTACCCCTTTGAAAGGCTCTCTTACTTGCTTATATGGCTTATTCCTCTTGGTTGTATGCTCCCCTTCTCGATAGGTATATTGCACAAAGCAGCGAGAAAGTACAAAAGGATAAAACAATAATTTTGTCAATTCTGTTTAAATAATTAAAATAAAGCCATCGTTTGCGTTTGAGGAGATTATGTGCGGGATTGTCGGGTTTAACTGGAATGACCAAAATTTATTAGCCCGTATGATGGATTCGATCCATCACCGTGGCCCTGATGAATCCGGCACGTTTACCGATGATGCTATTTCACTGGGTCACCAGCGGCTGAAAATTATCGATCTTGAATCCGGCAGGCAACCGATTTATAACGAAGATGAATCCGTTGTCGTCATCTTCAATGGCGAAATTTATAACCATCGCGTTCTCCGTGCGGACCTGGAAAAAAGGGGGCACCGTTTTTATACAAATACGGATACGGAGGTTATTGTTCATGCATACGAAGAGTACGGTATTGAGTGCGTTCATCAGTTCAATGGGATGTTTGCATTTGCAGTGTATGATAGCAACAAAAAAATGTTTTTTTTAGCCCGAGACAGGGTGGGAGTAAAACCGCTCTATTACCATTTTGATCAGGGCAGGCTCATTTTTGCATCTGAAATCAAGGCAATTCTCCAGGATCATACGATATCTCGTGAGGTTGAACCCCGGGCTTTTAAGGATTATTTTGCTTTTCGTTACGTGCCGAGTGAACTTACCCTTTTTAAGGGAATTAAAAAAATACAACCCGGATATCTTCTTACTTTAAAAGATGAAATGCTGGAAATTAAACAATATTGGGATATTTTTGAAAATACAACCGATTTTTCTGAAGATTATTATATCGAATCTCTTTATAGTAAGCTGTTTGATGCAGTTCAATCCAGACTAATAAGTGATGTCCCGCTGGGGGTATATTTAAGCGGGGGTCTTGATTCTGCCAGTATCGTTGCCATGATGAGTAAAAAAATAAACGAAATCAAAACATTTTCTGTTGGTTTTGAGGGGTCAACCGATTCTGAATTACCCTATGCTAAAATGATCTCTGAACAATTTAACACGGATCACCATGAGTTTATAGTTGAAGAGCGGCATTTGTCATTGCTTCCTAAAATGGTATGGCATCTCGATGAACCGATTGGAGATCCGGCAATCTTGCCCACTCTTTTTATTTCGGAAAAAGCAAAAAAATACGTAACAGTTGTTTTAGCAGGGGAAGGGGGAGATGAGGTATTCGCCGGTTATGATAACCAGCGGATCATGGATCAGATGAGAAAATTTGATCCCCGAATAAAAATACTCAAAAGAATAATAAACCAGGCAAAAAAACTCCTTCCAATCGAAAGCAACTGGTACAGATTGCTCAATGTTGTTTCTGCATATTCACCCGAGCAGCAATATTTTGAATTGAACTCGCTTTTTAACAATGAGGAATTTATAAAATTAGGAATTAATTCGAGAGATCCGAAAATATCAGCATATTTCCCTCGCATGCAGATGGAACTTCTGAACTCTTTTCAATATTATGGTTTTAAAACATGGTTATCTCACGATTTCTGTATGAAGGCTGATAAAATGACCATGGCTTATGGAATAGAAGAGAGGGCTCCATTTCTGGATTATCAACTAGTAAATTTTGGCTTTTCCCTTCCAAAGCAATTTAAAATCAACCAGGGTCATGGTAAATTCATATTGAAAAAAACCATGGAATCTGAATTGCCAAAATCTATTATTTATCGGAAGAAGCATGGGTACAATGCTCCGATGGACGTATGGTTTAAAGGCATATTAAAAGATTCACTGGAATCTCTGCTTGATGAAAAACAGCACAAATTATATGATTCTAAATATGTTTCCCAGTTACTGTACAAGTTTCAGCATACCGGGAACAATTATTCGATGAATTTTTTTAATGCACAAAAACTGTTAAGTGTGTACCTTTTTGAGATATGGTACAAAATTTTTATTGAGGATAGAGATTATAAAAAAATGGCACCATAGTTACTGAAATGACAAGAATAAAAAAAAAATCAGGAATGTTTGATAAATAGTAAAATAATAGATTAAAAAAAGGGAGTGGGGGGTTATAAGAAAATTTGTTGGGAATACAGGGGGGACTGGGAATTTTAAAGAGATAATGTTCAAATCCGGATAAATTAACGTACATTCCATTTTATCCAGTTTTCAAAATAGCCCCAAATTGTAGGATGCGACCAGCATTTGGACTCATTTGTGGGATTTGGTTTTATTTTTATCGGGCTTTTAATCATCTGGTTCAGAGCCTGTTTTAGTAGTTGTATCCCAAGACCCAGTTGTAAATAGGGGTACGTTGAGTAATTATCGCAATATGAAGGAGATATTACCCCTTGTTCGATGATATTTCCCGTATCAATTCCGGAATCCACAAAATGGACTGTAACACCGCATTGTTCAGGATTTTTTTGGGTGAGCGCCCAATAGGCCCCATGTACCCCACGATATAATGGAGTGATCCCGGCATGGATATTGATTATTGGGACACCCGCACTTTTTATCAAATGATCTGACAGAATACTTGTACCATTAATTATGACAATATCGGGCTCTGATGATTTGATAGTTTCAATTACATAATTAGAATTAATATCGTGTACTCTGTTGATTTTGGATTCTTCAATTTTTAGAGAGTTAAGATGATATCGTCCTTTTATTCTGATAATCTGTTGTTTTGAAAAAGATTTTATTATGGGTGCAATCATGAGCAGAAATAAAATTTGACCAAAAACATGAAAAATGCCAATTTTTTTTATTCTGTTGAGCCAATATTTCCCCCACCGATGAAATGAGTGGGTTTCAATAATCACTTTAATAATCTGAAATTCGGAGTTGAGAGAATTATAAAGAATATTTGTTGATTCGGATTCTGATGCGAGCACAAGGATTTTTAATTTTTTCATTATTACGGGTCCTTTATAATTTTTCTGGCTAATTGTTGCATATTCATACTTTCCATCCCATATTCTTCTTTTAATGATGTAAAATATTCCAGTATCTGGGTAAGCAACCGAAGATTTTCTTCCATGTTAATCCCAAAGTTATGAGGATGCCACCAGATATGATATACCCTGTTATGTATTGCAGCATATTTCATTTCTGAACAAATCCGCTTCAGTTTTAATGAATCGAACATCTTCAGTGCTGGAATGTGAGGATATAAAAACCTGCTCGCGGGAATGTTAAATGGACGCTCGGGTGTGATTTCGGATACGGAATAACTGTTATTTCCGGTTAAATGGATATAGGAATCTGAAACCCGCAATAATTTTATAATGAATGAGTTATCCTCTTCCTTTCGTTCATTATAAATCCAGGATTTTGGGTTTCCCCTGAAGGATAATACTCCATAATTTTTTACAACATCCAGATATTTCTTATTATACTGGTTACGGGGAAATACAAGACTCTCAATAGTAAGACCGTTTTTTTTCCCTGCATCCATTGCAGCCTTTAAATCCGCATCAAAACAGTCAATATCCTGTCCCTCCTCCAGGCAATAATAGTGGGAAAATGTATGAGTTGCAATTTCCTGATTATTGTATGATTTAATAAGTTGTATTAATGAAAGAGCATAATGATACGGATCATCTTTTTCATTCTTACCAATTGAGTTTAATTCATTATAAGGATTCAAATCCGGATTAGTATAATGGGGTGTTTTGCGCGGAATAAATCCCTTTAAATCATAAAAGTTGTCAAAAAACAATAATCCAACAGTAGCCCAGGTTACATGAATATCATATTTTTGGAATAATTCCAACAATTTTGGAATGACAACCCGGGCACCCAATAAATTACGGGAATATTCATTTACTGTTCTTTTGTCACGGACTCCCCAATGTAATTCAAAATCCAACGATATGATCAATATTCCATTTTTTGTGATTTCCTTCATGGATTAACAGTCAAATATTTTTATTTTCAAGGGATAATTGTATTTCAGCGGCCTTTTAATAAACTCTTTTTTATCGGAATTTTGACTTTAAATATTGATTCCCTATTCCCCTCTGAATGAAGGCTAATAAGATGACCAATTGCATAGGGTATCAAAGAACACGCGCCACTTCCGGATTACCGTCTCATGGAATTTGCGTTTTCCCTTCCCGCTCATGAAAAGATACGAAACGAAAACGGGGAATATTTCCAGGAATATAACGATTTTTGCTCCGGTTGCCCCGCCAAAAGATCGTATACTGAACAAAGTACGGATGTGGTGCTCCACTGGATAAATGATTTAATTGTGATGAGAATTTCGAAAAACCCGATAAATGTAGGATTTAAAATTGCTAATTCTGTCGTGAAATGTCCGGGTCATCTTATCATTTTTGCCGGTTAATCGAAATCCTCGTGATGTTTGAATAGGGAATATTTATCAAAACTCCAGACAAAGAATAAAAATCCCGGGAATTCACAGTATTTATTAGTTTTACCGATACGAATACCTTATATTACGTAAACGGGAAATCGCAATGAAAGTCGCTGTTCTCTCACCAACAAACGGTGGCCCCTTATTTTGGGCGAAACATCTTGCATCATCTTTAACATATAACTCGATTGAAGCACACCTCATCTATTCACCCCGGCATCTTTTACTTTCCCCGTTTATGAAAGACGTTGATCTTTTCCATGCGGCAGTTCCGTTGTTTTTTTCAGCGTTCAGAAAGCCGATTGTTCTTACGGTAAAGGGAGACATTACTATTGAAAAGAACATATGGAAAGTTCCGTATTACCTTGCTATACGAAAAGCCGATGCCATCACAACACCAAGCAGGTATCTCCAGGAAAAACTTGATCTTGACCAAGCATTAGTTATCCCAAATGCAGTAGTTGCAAATCAATACCAGGTGGTTCATCACTGCAAAAAGGATACTATTACTCTCATTTCGATTACAAATTTTGAATTTAAAGACAAATCCGAAGGTGTGCTTGAGTTAATTAAGATTGTCGGTGCCATCCAAAATGAGATAAATATTCCAGTGAACTATTTTATAGCGGGGGGAGGTCACTATCTGGAATATATTAAAAAAAAGGTTCCGGAAGTTGGATTCAATTTGACATTTACCGGTTTTTTGTCCGATACAAGACAGCTTTTAGAGAGAGGGGACATTTTTCTCTATTGTTCGGTTCACGATAATTTTCCAAATGTTCTCCTGGAAGCAATGGCATCGGGAATTCCGGTGATTACTAACAAAGTGGGTGCAATACCTGAAATGATTACATCGGAGCGTGACGGTTTTGTATGTGATGACACAGAGTCTTTTAAAGAAAATCTTATTTCTTTGATTGAGGATCCCTCATTACGGGGAACTATTGGAGGTAATGCAAGGAAACGTGTCAAACGAGATTTTAATTGGGATTCCATTATCCCAAAATACATTACTCTCTATAAAAATGTGCTGACTCATTCGTAAAATAGATATCGTGCCACATTTCTAAAGCGAACAGCGTCCACAATTTGAAGGGGCTTTTACTTATTGCTTTATCGACATTAGTCACAAGCTCCTGGTACTTATCAGGTTTTAGTATCCGTTTTAAGAGAATCCCCTGATCGATTGTCTGAGTAACGACTTCTCCAAGACCGTTGTCCATCCAGTGCCCAACGGTTGTTCCGAATCCTTTTTTTGGGCGGGATATAATGGTACCGGGAAGAAGATCATGAACCGCTTTTCTCAATATATACTTCTCCTGACCATTCCGAATTTTAAGATTGGGGGGCAGGGAAAAACCAAAATTAATAATATCCGAATCCAGAAGAGGTGCACGTTCTTCCACGGCATGGGCCATTGTTCCCTTATCTGCTTTCATGAGAAATTTTTCGGGGAGTAAATTTTTACAATCCATCGCCAGCATTTTATTAAGGGAAACGCTCATGTTACTCGGATAATTAGCATGCTCATTCGGTATCACCTTGGGGAGTGTCGTCATCTCTTCAATTTCCCTGTCTGCCATCTGGCGAGATGTATTGAGATGGATTTTCTCAATGGAGGCGTCATGAAAATAACCGGCATACCGGAGATACGTTACGTAGCGACATGAGTCATACATACCATATCTTACAGGAATTCGCGTTATGAGATTTCTGAATATGCTGTCAATCAGGGGTTTTTTAAGGATTGTAAGCGCCTTCAAATTCAATTGATATGTAGGATAGCCGGCGAAGACTTCATCACCACCCTCTCCCGCAAGTACAACCGATACATATTTCTTTGCCTCTTTTGAAAGGAAATAGTTGTTAATAATAGCTGCATCCCCAAGGGGCTCATCATACAACCATGCAATATTTTCCAGGTTCTGGAGGACCATCGCTGTCGTTATGGTGAGTTCATGATGGTTTGTATCCAAATGCTCCGCGACGGTTTGGGCATATTCACATTCTGAATATGTTTCAAAACCCACAGAGAATGTATGAAATTCTTCATTCGCATGAGGACGTGCAAGAGCAACTACGGCAGATGAATCGATCCCACCGGAAAGAAATGCGCCCACCGGAACATCAGCGATCATCCGGCTTTGAATAGATTTTTCCAGAAGGTTTCTGAGCATCTTAACGGCAGTATCATCATCCAGATCCGTGATATGTTCCTTGATATCCCAGTACTGCAGGATTTGGATGCTGTTTTCTTCTGCGACGAGCATCGTGCCTGGTAGAAGTTTGAAAATATTTTTAAATAATGTAGAACTCCCCAGGACATATTGATATGCAAGGTATGACCATACGGCATCAAAGTTAATTTCCCGGTGTATTTTCATTGCGAGAAGCGCTTTTATTTCAGAGGCAAATGCCGTAATATTTTGATCATGATAATAATATAACGGTTTTTTCCCGATTGGATCCCGTACAAGAATCAGCCTTTTTTTGAAAGAGTCATAAAGGGAAATTGCATACATACCATTCAGGTATTTGACAAAGTCCAGATCATATTCTTCATAGAGATGAAGGATCACCTCACTATCTGAATCTGAATGAAAAATATGTCCTTTTCTTTCCATTTCATTACGTAACTTACGAAAATTATAGATCTCCCCGTTCACCGAAAGCCATATTGTTCCCTCCTCGTTTGACATCGGTTGCTTTCCCCGTTCAGAGAGATCAATAATGCTCAACCGAGTATGACCTAATGTGATAGTGGAATCAGAATAAATTCCGTTACCATCCGGACCACGGTGTTTCAGTAAAGAGAGCATTCGCTCAACGAGAGTTTTGTCTTCCCGTCCAAATATTCCACAGATACCACACATTTAAAATTCTAACCCAGATTTTGTAATATTTCACTATATTTTGGGATTATAACGTTTAAATCATGTTCTTCTTCAACGTACTTCCGACCGTTCTTTCCCATTTCAATTCGTAGACTGTCATTTTTGAGTAATGCATTTATGTCAGATACCATTTTTTCGAATGTCTTTGAATGATATCCCAATTTTCGGTCACAGATTAGTTCATCCGGATCAACATTTAAACTCACAACAGGTGTAAAATTGGCCCACGCTTGTAAAAAGGTATTTGGGAAACCCTCAAAGGTGGAGGTATTTACAAATATGGATGCTTCAGCAAAATACTGGTTGATCTGGGAATATGGGATAAATCCCATGAATTCCAAATTGGGTATTTTTTCGGCATCTCTTTTAATACTCTCATAAAAATTACTGTTTGATGCAGCCCCTCCAATCATGACAAAATTTGCATCAGGTATTGATTTGGCAAGATTCAGGAATAATTCCGGTTGTTTCCATTCCGGCCTAATTGTTCCGACCCAGAGAACAGACGATCCTTTTTTGATTTTTGGATCAAGAGACTGGAAAGAAAAAATATTTTTTATCACGCAACTTTCCCGGTTAAATTTTTTTTCAAGTATCTTTTTCTGATAATAATTTTGAGTGAGAATAAGATCCGCAGTTTTTAATCCGAAATAAATAAGAATTTTTTCATAAAATCTTGCGTTTTTAAAAAATGTTCCATTAATGTCCATATCGCTGGATAGGGCAAAAATAAATTTCCTTCGTTTAAACAAACAAAAAAGTGCAACAACCCCTGTTTCACTTCCACTACCTCTTTGATAATAAATATCAGCATTAGCCAATGCCATCGCATTCCATAGGGATTTTATACAGATCCAGTATGAAAAAATTCCAGAAAATTTAAAATCCTTATTAATTGTTTTAAAAAATTTTATTCTTTCAATACACTCAAATGGGTAAGAATTATTGCTAGTATTTTTATAGACTACAAATGAAACATTGTAGTGATTTTTGGCAAGTTCTTTGCCAATTAATGATTGTTGTAATTCCGAACCACCCATTACGCCAATGTGATTTTTAAACTTGCCGGTAATAACCGGGTATGCATTTAAGGCAAAAAAACAAATTTTTTTATTTTGTTGCGAATTTTCATCGTTGATGGGTTTCATCATTGATTCATTTCCTTTTTCTGGATTGTTAATTCGGACATTCATTTTATCATAGGTTTTCATAATAGCACCATTAATAGCAAACTCATCTCGAATTCAAAGCGACAATAAGAACTCGGAATAAACGTTCTAAAATCATGATATCAAAATCCATTTTCCTTTTACTTATGAAAGATTGATATAATTACTTTTAGGTATATAATATCTACAACAGAAAAATTAATCGCAGATCGTACAAAAAGCGGGTTTTTCGAAAATCCTCTTATTTTTGCTCTGTAGAAATCCCACAGATGATTGTACGAACGCTATCGAGAGCTACGGCAATTCTTGCCTTCGCCCCAGCACGCTTGTGGCATCCCCCCAGTTGCGATAGTGTTGTATTACCTGCACAAACGAGTGATAATAGTTACCCAAACTTGGGTGCAGGTAATACAACGGCATCACGACTAGCGCCCCGTCCTCCTCAGGGGACTGGTGGCGCAAGAGGGGGGTTGCATATTTTTTAAAAGTGGTTTTCTACAGAGCACTTATTTTTATTTCTGTTGAGAATTGTTGCTAAAATAATAATCGGTTTTCGCGATCATCTTTAATTCATAGATCTGGCCCACGACGTTTTAAGATATAAAAATTTAAAATATACCTGTTTTGGCAAGAAAATTATTGTTTCTTTAATAAAATATATACCTACATTTCCTAAAAATTGTTCAAATTGAATGATGGGATATAACAATCCTTTTTTTCCAGATTCGTTTTTAGCATTGAACTTGAAACTGAACTTTTTCTGGTGTACGCATAATATAAGTTCCAATTTGCTTAAGAGGTGTAACGGAGTTTCCTGTAAAAAGTCACATAATATAAGGTTAAGTGTTTTTGTTATGTTTTGAAATTCAGATAGCGATTCTAAATTATCTGATTGTAAAAGGAATATCAGCATTTTTTTTTCAATAGTTAAATTAAAATTTTCAATTAAATATTTGGTCAACTTGTCAAGACCTGTTTCTAATTGAAAACGACGATTTGTTTTTGATATTTTTGTTAAATGAATCCTATATTTAAGTAAAATATCGGGATAATTTGAAATTTTTGTAATTTTTAAACATCTAATCCATAAATCATAATCCTGTGCATAACGTATATTTTCATCATATCCCCCAACCAAATTAAGGATATTCTTTCGCATCATAACAGAGGGATGGGCTAGACTATATCCAAAAATTATTGAAATTTTAATTGTTTCAGGATAAACAGGAAATTTTTCAGAGCCAACAGATTTCCCAGTTTCATCAATATTTAATGTCCAAGTCCCCAAAACACCAATATCAGGATTTCTTTCGAGAAAAAAAAGTTGTTTTTCTAATCTTTGAGGATATGATATATCATCAGCATCCATCCTTGCGATGTATTCTCCTTTTGCCAGTTTTATCCCTTTATTTAACGATTTTGTCAGACCAAGGTTCTCACAATTCCGGATAAGTTGAATTCTTGGATCCTCATAACTTTGAAGTATTTTTAGTGTACGATCTGTAGATGCATCATCGATAATCAGGAATTCAAAATTGGTCAATGTCTGATTTAATATGCTGTCAATAGCCTCACAGAGGTATGTTTCTCCATTATATACGGACATCAGGACTGTAACTTTAGGATCCAATTGGTACAGCCTCCGCCCATATTTCACCCCACCGGGATTCAAGATGTATAATTGTTAAACCTGCCTCTTTCATCTCAGCCAAGAATGATTTATAGGTGTATTCTGTAAAATGTGTTGAGTCCAACCGGTAATCAATGCCAAGTTCTTTTTTGAGTGGGACTCTCCAGTCACGTTCAAAAAGGGGGACCCTGATGAGTACTCGTTTGGGTGATGAGATCAAAAACAATTGTTTGAGAAAGTCGACCCTTTTATCAATATGTTCGAGGACGTTAGAAAGAATTACAACGTCAAACTTATTCTGAGGGAGATCCGTCAGAGCATCCCCGACAATATACTTAATGTTCTGATGGTTGAATTCTGCCTTGGCTTTTTCTATGTTACTCCGGCTAATATCAATGCCGGTAACTGTCGCTCCGGTTTTTTTTGCAACAGCATATGATACAGCCCCTATTCCGCACCCAATATCGAGCACTTTTTCCTTTTTACTTATTCGATTCACAAAAAAATCATGATACTTCATATGCCGGTGTTTGGTATGGATCCCATTCCCGTAACGAACAGCGGCATTTCCCTGGAGGGGATATAATTTGCGATCAAGATACATTAAAAACCGAGCTCCTTCTTTGGCGGATAGTGTTTTTGTGCGAATTGATACAACCCTACAGATCAAATCAACCAAGAAAGATCCATAAGGTTTTGCTGGAAGGTCTTCTTTAGGATCATCACGGGGTTTATTGGATTCCATTGAAGTCACCGAGTATTGACAGGTATACATTCATTTCCATTTCGATAATCCGGTCCAACGAAACAGTGTCAAGAGCATATTTGCGGGCATTATCTCCCAACTTTTTGCATAATTCCGGATTTGATAAAAGATGTCTTATCGCATTTTTTATGCTTTCCGTATCGGTTTCGCACAACCAACCATTTTCACCATGGATTAAAATGTCCCGGATACCGGGTGAATTTGCTCCAATTACCGGCATACCGCAAGCCATAGCTTCCAAGAGCGCCTTGGGATGTCCTTCATACAAGGAGGGGAGTATAAAAATACGTGCATTGTTGAGGTATAACGGAAGATCACTGTTAGGTACATTTCCTAAAAAGGATAATCTATCCTTTGACGAGGCATATTGCCCTTGAAACTTGTGTCGGAGTCCACCTTCACCAATAATAACCGTTTTTACGTTGAGTAAATGAACCGCGTTCAACAGTGCACCGAGATTTTTTTCTGGAGATATTCGTCCTACAAAGATTACATCATATGTACGCTGTGAATTCGCTATCGGAGCAAAACGGTCAGTTTCCACATAATTGGGAATGACAAATATCCGTTCTGCCACATCAGGGAACTTGAATGCGATATCAGAAGCCATTTTCGGCGTTGTAACAACAATCCGGTCTGCGGAACCAAAGACTTTGGTCTCGACATCCCGTGCGGTTTGTACTTCAAGTGAGACATCACCATACTCTTTTGCAGAATTAAATGACCACATATATCCGCAACGCGCAATGAGAGGTTTGTCCCACATCTGAGCGGACCTCTGGGCAATATCTGCACCGTTGGTTTGGTTTGTTTTGATAATATCGGCATGTTTCAAGTGAGAGGCATGAAGCCAAGGGAGAAAACGCTCGTATAACCAGCCAGGCAGATTCCACCGGTTGCAACAGATTTGGATACCAGGAATCCGGTCAGCATATTCCTGATCTTTCATGGTACCATAAGTAACAAATGAGATATTTACACCATAGTCCAGCAAACGACGATATTGGGCGACCTCACGGTCAAACATACCTCCCTTATCCCACGTTTGCAGCGAAACACCACGTGTGAAAAATAATACAAGATTCGTGATATCACTCTCAAAATCTGTTAAATATTCCTAATTATGGGAGATATTTCGTGTTGATCAACTTTTTGCATTACTAATAATACGATATGTCCTGCAAAAAGACGCAGAAATGTATCCAGTAATCTGCTATAGATTCTTCCCCTTTTCCCATCATAAATCTCCTGTAACCATGGTTTAATAAATGTCACTTCATCCTTAAAACCCTTAATACCGGAAAGAGCCCTGCGTTCCACCAGACGAAAGCCATATCGTTCCAGATCCTGCAGAACTTGCCGATCAGAGAGCGCAAACTGGTAAAAATTTTCACATTTACTGTTTGCAGCGTTTATAGTCTGGCAAGGATACAGGCCCATTTTAACTTTTAATCGTCTTAAGGGGGACAGGAAAGGAAATGTAATAAAGAGGAGTCCTCCAACACGTAGCGTTCTTGCCATCTCTTTAATTATCGGATTGTAACCTTCCCAGAAATGTTCTATAACTCCCGCGGATATATAACCATCCAGTTCACCATCCTCCAGATCCAAAGATCGAACGTCACCAATACGTATATCCAACTCATGAACCTCGTTATTGATCCGGTGTACTGTTGACTCGGCGAAATCCACTCCAATTGCCTGATAACCCTGATATTGAAGGGCATGTACCAATTGTCCCCGCCCACATCCTCCCTCTAAAATCGTACTTCCTAGGGGCAAGTGGCGTTTAACTGCCGGAATGAAAATACTATCGCTGGTACACGAAAGAATAGATTTTCGAAGATCTTCAATCTGCCAGTGGTGATCCCAAAAATCCGGGGTAGCCGGAGCTTTATAAAACGCTAATGCATCTAGATCCCGGATATATATCTTGTTGTTTTCACTCATCGGTATTTCCAGAATTATCTCATTTCTTAAAGTTCGGGGATGTTCGCTTTTTCCGTAGTATAATGGATTTTAGAAATAATATCAGGTTCTCATTCATCTTTTCATGAGTTGCAATTTTCAAATATTTTTCCTTAAATTTACTGCCCATCTCGGCCCTTCTATCTTTATTGAGCGCCAAAAGTTTTAACGCTCTAAGCCACCCTTCGGTATGATAAACTACAAATCCATCATTTTCGTCAGATATAAAAGAACATGATGATGGCGTCATATCACTAACAATAGGAATGCCGTATTGGGCAAATATCAGATGCCTTCCGATATTCGTGGTTTCTTTAAATCGGAGGAAATAGTTATCTGGCCGTTCATTATATTTGCCATCGGTTGATCCAATCAAGTAGCGCAAAGTTCTGCTCTCCCTTACCGGAATTAATTGTGGAACCAGCCCGATATCAACATGCGCTAAATATCGTGCATAATTTTCCTCAGTATACTGAATATGCACAATAGGAAAGCCCAGATCTTCATAATCCGGTCTTTGCCATTTCCCCAGCGTTTCAATATTATACATTGCCCACAATTCAAGGGGGATTTCCTTGGCAAGATTTGCAATAGCACGAGTTATACGTGGATACATTGCATCAAGGTGTAACCGGTTCCCGTGGTAGCCCAGAACCAGTCGATCCTTTTTTATCGGGCATTCACATTTTGGAGGTGCATCTGGGAATGTATAGTAGGTTATTAAATTATGACAATACCTTGAAAAAAAATCCTTTGCCTCAATACTATTTACTACTATAAAATCCACATTAGAAAATAAATTTTTTTGTGCCACCCTTGGCTCAATAATACCAGTGATGATTGAGGGATTGTCTGTTTTTGCTTTGGAGACCCCCTCATTCGATCCCATAAGAAGTGCAATATCATATCCGGAATAATCAACGGAATGGGGATTTTTTACTATATCAATGCTAATATCATTCTTGTTCCCATTGATTTTTGCTAGACTGCGGGCATAGAAAATAAATGATGGGGACGTTGTCATTGAAGAAGTAAAAATAATTTTCATTATCAATCCTTCATTTTTTCTGATAATTCATTTCTCTTTGCATAACGTCCAAAAGAGCTCGTGTAAAACTCTCCGTAAAAGAACTTTGGGTATATTTGAGGGAATCCGATAATGTACCGTATACTCTTCGAGTATATTCATTTTGGTCCATCAGGATCACTTTTCGAACAGTATTCATAATATCGGTGATACGGTCATCCTTGTTAATCATAAGGAACCCAAAATCTCCGACGCTAATTCCCGTTTCAGGATTTATTACCGGGACAAGTCCTGCACTCATGACCGTTGCAACTGATGTTGAGCAGGCTTCAGAGGATGAGTGAAAAATTACAAATGAACAATCTGAACAAAGCTGTGCAAATTTGTCTCCGGCAACTTGAAGAAATCCCACATATTGGATATTTGGCGAATCTGCTATTCTTTTTCCATAAGTATCAAAAAATGCTTTTTCATCACTTGGCCCACAGATCGTCAGAATGCAATCGGGCATTTGCAGAAATGCTTCGACAACCAAATCGACGCCTTTACAAATAAATCCATTCCCCGCAAAACAGAGGAAGTGATTTCGCCTTCTCATTTTAAGCCAAGATGGTAAAAACTGAATATTGGGGTTTGTTCCGGGCATTATTGGAAATACAGGAACATTGTAACACGAATAACTCTCACAAGCAAATTGATCTATCTCACCATAACAAAATATATAATCCGAAAACTTGATAACTTCATTAAAATTTATTTTATCGGTCAGACGCATGGGAGGTGCGTTAATACCGGTTCTATAATAAAATCGTTGGTATTGTTCAAGAACTAACTGATTTGAGAGTGTTGGTTCGGGACCAGCGGCCAATATAATTTTTATTGCATGTGGCATTTGTTGCGCATATTTTATAAAATACTTGCCAGAATTTCCTGCACCTAATCCAATAAAAAGATCATATTTATCTTTGGGTGAAAACGTATCGGAGGTACGGTCAACAATATCTACGATAAAACCGTGTCTGTTTAAAACTCTTACCATATCTACAATTTCCCATAAATTTGTATGGGTATAGGTGGATATACTATTAGGATTGTTGAAGGGCTCTGTCTTGTGATAAAGAAGAGCGCGATACGGGAGATTTGTGAAGTTGGATGTAATATTCTCCACAAAATATCGCCGATTGTTCTTTGTCATATAATTTTTTAGGGAACAGATAATTTTGTTGAACACGTTTGTTCTAGATAAGATTCTTCTTTACATTATTTGATAGTATTTGTCATGTCAAGAGAGGAAAAGATATTTGATAATACAGTTATAACAGATGTTCATCACAAGAAAAGTTAAACGATCTGATTATATTAATTAGTGCACTAATTGATGAATTGAGGGAATTATCAATGGAGAAAATTACGAGAATATATTTAAGGCTACTTCGTAGATTGGCAAAGAGAAAAGATGGTTTTTTTTATAATCTATGGCGAAAGGAGCTTGGAAGATTATTCCCGGAAGATAAGCAATTTGAAGCATTTGATAATATTTTATGGGATGATGGATTTCATTTTACAGGAGATGTCACAGATCCAAATAATCAGAAATCAGACTTCGGTCAGGGGATAACGTATCATGAAATTTTTATAAAAGGTGTCTTACCATTTATTGACAAGGACTCAATTGTATTGGAGATAGGCCCTGGTCGGGGGTCATGGACCAAAGGCTTGCTGACTGCAAAAGAGGTCTGGGGACTTGATGCGAAATCTCTAGAAAATAATAAGATAATGGAATTTTTGGGGCATCCTAAAAATTTAAAATATTTCCAAGTGAAAGATTTTGAATGTCGAGATCTTCCCAATGATTATTTTGATTTTGTGTTTTCATATGGGTGTTTTTGTCATATCCCGTGGGAGGGTATTGAAAAGTATATAAAGAGCATTTATAAAAAAATGAAATTTGGAAGTTCGGCGATTATTATGATATCCGATGATGTAAAAAGACCCGATAATATCAATTTGGGATCATGGTATCCGGGTTGCTTTATCCCCAATAATGCAGCAAAAATGGAAAAACTTTTGAAATCAGAAAATTTTACAGTAATCAATTCAAATTTTCTTGATTGTAAACGGGACAGTATTATCTATTTTAAAAAAATGCTGGTATGAAAATTGAACTTGGCTGATTACCACTTAAGACTAAAAAAATCGAGACATCACATCCTTTTAAGTGAAAAAGCAAGATATGATAAATACTCCATATTTCTCTGTTCTTCAAAGGAAAAAACCGTGGTTAAACCAAGATTTAAAAATTTCTCCTGATAAAAATCAAGTAAAATCTGTGAATCCATTTCTTCGGTTTTCAATGACCCATAGTATTTTTCGCGAGATGCTTTCCAGTTCAGATGCTTTGCATAGTCGAAGGGTCTTTTATTAACGTTGAAAATTGCAATACATTCTTCAGGCATCAACAAGGGGATTAAATCTAGCGCTTGAAAATGTTCGCAATAGCAATTATTTGGACCAAAATGACCTTGGGGATTATCAAATACAATAAAATCAAATTTATGACTATTTTTGGGGATTTTTGCAAGATTAAAAGAATCGCCGATAGTTATTCTTGCCATTGGCAGATTTTGTTTAAGCCCCTCCCTAAAAGCGGGGTCAATTTCCCAAGCATCAATACTATAAACTTTATCCGAATAAGCAACGGCCTGCCAATCCCCCTCGCGAGCAAAAAATTCAAGAGCATGCATTTGGGATAAATCCACCCCGTTTTCCTCTAGACGTTTGCACAAACATCTCATAGCGTTACCATGCATTTATTCTTCCTCCACATTTAATTAGTGAATTAACTGTCTTTTCTCTTGAACAAAATTCTAGTAATGTACACAAATATTTGCTTTGAGATGTTCTTAAGATAGAGATAGAAATGTTTTAATTTTTCTTCCATAATTATTCAATACCAATAATTTTTTTTGAGTTTGCTCCTTGATTCATAATAAGATCTAACGCCGAGAGTCCCTGTAGGTAGTGTTGAGCCGGGTATACTGGGTATAAAAAATGATGAAATTCAACTTCAACTTGCTTGTTTTTGAAATCCTCGAGATTTAAATAATTCCTTCCATCGGGCCCGGAAATATACTTATTTGCGTTAAGGGTTGTACAGATGTCTAAAAGTAAATCTGTGCCTTTACCATGAACATCTAGATCAGAAGCCCAGATAATCCGATTATTGATACTCAAAATCTCTCGGAAAAATTGGATAAAATCATAATTAAGTGCAGCGATTGACGTATGAGGTTTATAGATAATCCTTTTAATTTCATGGAAATAACTGGAGTAATACGGGTGCCTACAGTATGCATCTTGGATTCGTCCCAAATAATTCCGTTGCCAAGGGTTATGCGAATCAATTATTGTTTCTTTAATCGTTGAGGTCATATGTCCCTTCGTTAAAACCGGTACCGTAAGCCATATCTCCATTCCATTCCGGTTAATAATTCGGTTTCGGTTTTGCCAATTGTTTTTTTTAAATTGGACATTATCCAAAAGCACATAAACATCTGCAAGGGACATTTTATGAAAAAAACCCAACCAAGGCATATGTTCGGGTTGATGGATTGTGATTATCATGCGGTCCTCTCATATTCTTCTGATGAAGATATTCAGAGCTTCAGCATATTGACATCGGGCTTCTATTCCCCTATACCGTGCCCAGCTGATGAGTCCCTCCTCAGATAAACAATTTGACGCATCCCCCCGTATTTGTGACGGGAAACAGTCTCGATAGCATTGTAATTTCTTTTTAATAAGTTCCTCGGATAATGAAACATAACAATTCGGCAGGAACCGGGATTGTGGTATAGTTGAATGAACATATGTGGGATTTTCCAAGAAATAAATCTCTTCAGGGAAAAAAAGAGAAGTTGGTCGGGTTGCTGCAATTGTTGCCTCAAACACTGCGGTATGATCCTGATGGAAAGAGGGCCCCTGAACCATAAGGATATCTGGTTTAACTTCTTGGATAACTCGTTCAATAATTGCAACGAGATCTTTTCGTGGGAACATATCCAATCTGGCATCATTATCAAGAGGTAACTGATAGCCACCAATATCCCCTTTATGCCAGACACCATTAAAATGATTGACATAGTCCTCATATTCAGCTAATCGCTGAATTCGTAAAAGATCTTTGTTGTGGTGAAGGTGCATATCAGATGCAACTACGAGAAAAAAATGATATTCGTATTTTTCGCGATATTTTTCCAGAAAGCCTCCAATACTAATCACACCATCGTCGCTGTGCGGTTCAATAACGAGAACCTTTTCTTTTATCATGTTAGATCGTCTTCCACATTTCGTTTCACAAACTCTAATACATACCGGTTTTTATCTCCAATACCGTAATTTTTAACCATACTGAAACCGGGGAATAACTTTTCAAGTCCCCGAATGAGGTCATCAATATCTTCGTATCTCCATTTTGTAGTTTTATGCCATTCTCCATTAACCGGTTTGGATCCGATTTCAACCAGTCTGCATTCAATGATGATTCTGTTGCAGGATTCTGCTATTTTTAATGCATTTTTTTCAACATTCTGGGTATGGTGAAGAACAGAGAAGAGAGTAATAGTGTCATACTTTCCGGAAATGTTATCTTTATCAAGATCAAAGGGGAGGTACTTAATATTTCGATGTGTTATTCGCGCGATTATTCTAGCTGCAAGAACCATGGATTCATCCATTTCCGCTCCCACAACCACACACCCGCGATCATACAGATAATGACACAACAATCCTGCATTGCATCCCATGTCAAGAATATGTTCCCATTTACTGAATGAAATTGAATCTAACATCTGCTTTCTGCCATTCAGATTTCGGATGCCCTCTGCATAAACATCACGTTCCTGAATCGAATGATAAACACCGTTTGGTGTGTTGGTTGTAACCTGACGTCGATATAATGAAGTTTCGGCGAGGTTTAATGCACCATTCTTCATTAATGGCAGGAGATCCCGATCAAAGATAATATTAGGGAAGTGGCGAATCCAACGGGTCTGGCCATATTTCCGGTTTTCTGCTGAGTCACACCAATAAAGAAACTCAAGCGTATTCAATTCAGAAACTCCCGCATCAATGTTTTCTGCCTGATCATAATCAACAAGAAAGCAAATCCCTAATTTTTCATCAAATCTGATATTGGCAGGTTTCAAGTCTCCCTGATAGATACCCAGGTTTTTTTGCTCAATTAATGATAGAATTAAATCTGCAGGACGGACAAATTTACACGTAGTTATATACTCTTGGATAAGATAAGGATAATTTTTTTGCGGGATTATACTATCAAGGATTTGTTTATCCAGTACATTAGCAAGGATTTCATGATCTATCCGCCCGGTTTCAAGTAATTTTGGACAACTTGCACAACCCATTTCATTAAGTTTTTTGATGATTTCAGCTTCACCGGTGATATCACAAGCCTTGCGGGGATTTAATTTCAGTTCGATTTTGAGAATCTGCCCCGTTATTTCATTTACTCCAATGATCGATTCCTGTCTTGGGCCGAAATGCATAGTGAAAAAGACTCTTCCAGTCGGCAGAGATAATGGTTTGTTGGCAAGGTTTGGCATCTGATCGACAGAACTTAAGTCAATCAGATTGCTCTTTGACTGATTATCGCTATAAATCCCCAATAAATATAGTAGTGTGTCTATAGCCTTCTGAGTCCTAGTGATGATGAATACCATAAGTCACGTTTTCATATTTTTTTCTTTTCGCAGGGCACAATCTATTCTATATTACACTAATGTTGTCATATCCCACTTCAAAAGGGGTCTCATAAACGAATCTCTATCGCTTCCATATATCATTGGCGTATATGGTTTAAAAATAATCTCGAACTTAATTATTTTTTTCAAAATAAGGTGTTCCATATGAGGGCATATCAAATGTATTGTAATATAAAAATGCCGGTGGCCAAAAATATTCGCAGGAAATGTACATCGTGCGGAATAGTTGCCGGCGCTCAATTTTGAAAACCGGGTGATTGTATCAAGATCGTCAATAGTTTGCGTTGTTAAAATGGATTCATCGTTTTCACTTTCTAGGATTATCTTTGCGATTATATTCGTTGTAAATTTATATGTTGAAAATTTTATAGAGAGACATATATCATCATCAGAAAAAAATGAATTTTTTGATACCTTATTACAATCTTCAAGTGATACTTCATAAATTCTAATTATCGGATCCTCTTTTCTGATTATTCCTTCCATACATTCTTTAATTTTTTTCATCTGTATTTTTGAATTGTTAGTAATATGGAGATTCAGATAGTCTGATACGACCGGATCTGCTTTATCATCCCTAACAAGAGTGCCATTATTCATTAACAACACTCGTTCACAGAGATTTCGGATTAAACCCATATTATGACTTACGACAAGAACTGTTTTTCCCCCTTTTGCAAGAGCATCCATCTTACCTAGACATTTGTTTTGAAACTCAAGATCGCCAACCGCGAGCACTTCATCTATTACGAGAATATCAGGATCCAGATTCGCTGCCACTGCAAATGCAAGCCGGACATACATGCCGCTGGAATATCGCTTTACAGGTGTATCAATAAATTTATGGATCTCGGAAAATTTCACAATTTCATCAAATTTTTGTTCAATTTCCTCATGGCGCATTCCGAGAATTGCACCATTGAGAAAAATATTTTCCCGTCCGGTTAGCTCTGGGTGAAAACCCGTGCCAACCTCAAGCAAGCTTGCGACTCGCCCCTTGACTTTAATACTACCTTTGGTTGGTGCAGTTACACGTGATAATATCTTAAGTAGGGTTGATTTGCCGGCACCATTGCGACCGATAATACCAATAACTTCGCCTCTGTGGACATCGAAGGAAAGATCTTGTAATGCCCAGAACCGGTCTGTAGTTCTGTTCACTGTATTTCGGGTACTTAAATTAATTTGGGCATTAGGGTCCTCCTTTCCCCGGAACCGTGCCCATCCACTCTGCAGGTCACGGTATAGTGTACCCTGCCCTATCTGGCCAAGACGATATTCCTTCCAAAGATGCTCCACGCGGAGTACAATCTCTCTCATAGCACGACTCTCCTGTTAAATGGTATCCATAAATATCTTTTCAACGCGGCTAAACATCACGATTCCTAAGAATAATATAAGTGCCGTAATGCCGATACTAACACCGAGCATCCAAGGCTGGATGGCCCCCGATCCCAGAAAGGCATACCGAAATGTCTCAATGATCGCAGCCATGGGATTGAGCGCAAACAACCACTGTATATTGGCAGGGATTTGTGACAAGGGGTAAACAACAGGTGTTGCGTACATCCAAAGCTGGACACCGAATGCCAATGCCAGTGTCAGATCGCGGTATTTTGTCGTCAGGCTGGAAATCAGGATACCCGTCCCAAGCCCAAGTGCGGCCATCTGGAGCAGCAAGAAAGGAACTAGAATAATCCACCCGTTCGGCTGGAAGTTCGATCCACTGAAATAAAAATACCCGAGAAATGCTAGAAACAACATGAACTGGATTACGAAGGTAAGCAGATTTGTGATTACGATAGAAATCGGTACAACAAGACGTGGGAAATAGACTTTCCCAAAAATGGGCGCGTTGGTTATGAAGGTATTCGAGGTCTGGGTCATACAGCTGGCAAAGTACGTCCAGCCGACAGTCCCCGCCATATAAAACAGGAATGGGGGCAGGCCATCCGTTGAGATATGGGCAATATTGCTAAAAATAATAGTAAATATCACCGTGGTCATAAGCGGCTGCAGGAGAAACCAAAGTGGCCCGAGTATCGTCTGTTTATAGAACGCGACGAAATCGCGCTTTACAAAAAGGAGAATCAAATCCCGGTACCTCCAGAGCTCAGATAGATCGATGTCAAACCAACCGTTCCGCGAACATATTTCCATCGTCCATTCGGAATCAGTTTCGGCAGCGGTCATAGGAAATTCTCTGATTTATAAGAATGATAATGATTATACCAGTCAATAAAAGAATGGATCCCTTCCTGAATGGAGATCTGCGGGGCCCACCCGAGGATTTCCTTAGCCTTGGTGATATCTGCAAGGGTGTCCATAACGTCGCCCTTCTGCGTATCTTGGTAAACCATGGCTCCTTTTTTCCCGCATTTTTTCTCTATAATGTGTACTAGTTCATTGACAGTGATCCGACTTCCACCCCCTATGTTAAATACCGATCCAGATATTCCTGAAGATGCTGCCTTCAGGTTTGCATCGACAATATCTGAAACAAACGTAAAATCCCGTGTCTGGGTACCGTCCCCATACAGGGTAATCGGTTTTTCATTCAGGATGGCAGTCACGAACTTATTAATCGCCATATCGGGTCGCTGGCGGGGACCGTAGACGGTAAAATACCGGAGTGAAACGGTTGGCAAACAGAAATTTTTCCAGTATAAGTAGCAGAGGTGTTCTGCGGCAAGCTTTGTTACCCCATAGGGTGAAACCGGTTGCAGCCGCATGTCCTCCTTCATGGGAAGTGAGACATCCCCGTACACTGATGAGGATGAAGCATACACAAATTTTTTCAGGTTCTTGTCTTTGTAGTACTCAAGGAGCCGTTGGGTTGCCTCGATATTATTCCTGGTGTAGATGGTGAAATCCGATCCCCACGAAGCTCGTACACCAGCCTGTGCTGCCTGGTGAAAAACCGCTTCAACCTCCGGATACGTGGACAACCCCAGAAGATCTTTGTTCATAAATTCAAAATGGGAATTTTCTAATGCGTGTGCAATATTCTGTTTCTTGATATGTTCCGGATAATAATCCGTAAAACAGTCAATCCCTATAACCTCATGACCCTCTTTCAACAACTGATCGGTCAGGTTACTCCCGATAAATCCCGCGCATCCGGTAACAAGACACTTCATGAACAAATCCTCTTCTGCAAATAGTCTGTCATCTCTTTGTTTAAATGGGGATCCCGAAGTGCAAAATCAATAATCGTTTCAATGTATCCCAGTTTATCTCCGGTATCATAACGCTTGCCTTCAAATTTGTATGCATACACCGGGTGATCTTTGAGGAGGAGATGAATCGCATCGGTCAGCTGGATTTCGTTTCCTACCCCGGGAACTGTATTTTTCAGGCAATCAAAAATTTCCGGCACAAAAATATATCTTCCAACCGCACCCATATCCGACGGGGCTTTTTCCGGTGTCGGCTTCTCGACAATATCTTCAATCCTGATGAGATCCGGTTCAACTTCAGTCCCTGTAACAATGCCATAACTACAGACTTTTTCACGCGGTACGTGTTCAATCGAGATCACCGAAGACCTAAAACGGGAATAAACGGACATTAACTGCGCCGTGCAGGGTTTTGCATTCGAGATAATATCGTCACCAAGCAGCACCGCAAACGGTTCATTGCCAATATGGCTTTCAGCTTTGAGGATTGCATCGCCAAGTCCGTTTGGCTCCTTCTGCCGGACATAATGAATAGTCGGGAAATCCGATATTTCCCTGAGCCTGCTTAAAGTAGCATCCTTGTGCTGATCTTTTAACCGCATCTCCAGTTCGGGTGATGCATCAAAATAATCCTCAATCGCACGTTTTCCCCTGCCGGTAATAATGATGATATCATCAATTCCGGAATTTACTGCCTCTTCCACCACATAATGAATGACGGGCTTGTCGATGATGGGGAGCATCTCTTTAGGCATTGATTTGGTGACTGGTAAGAACCGGGTGCCTAGTCCCGCCGCAGGGATAACCGCTTTGTGTATGATCTGCGTTTTTTTCATTTGCGGTCACCAACAAATGATTATTGTTTTAATGTCAACTACCAGCATATCCCATCAATCCCCTTGCAGGTCAGTATCCGCCGCCCTTCAATAATGATCCTGTGCGCCATACGATCAAACTCCTTGTCCAACCGGGAAAATTCCGGCCATTCTGTCATCACCAGGCATCCATCCGCACCGGAAAGCGCATCCGCAGCACAAGAAAAATACTCAATGTCGGGAAAGATCGAACGCATATTAGGAACTGCCATCGGATCATAAGCAGAAACCTGCGCCCCCATCTGCAACAACTCACGAATCACCGGGATCGCACGCGAATCACGGATGTCATCGGTATTGTCCTTGAATGCAAGACCGAGGACAGCAATTCGTTTCCCGGATATGCTGCCAAGTTTTTCAAGAAGAAGTGCAACCATCCGGTGAGGCTGTTGTTCGTTTACGGAAAGAACGGATTGCAACAATACCGGATTTTCACCCGCCTCTTTTGCCAGGGATACCAGCGCTGAAACATCCTTGGGAAAGCAGCTGCCCCCAAATCCCGCTCCGGCATTCAGAAATAATGGTCCGATACGGGGATCACAACCAACACCTTTCATCACTTCATACACATCGATCCCAAGATGCTTGCAGATATTGCCGATCTCGTTGGAGAATGAGATCTTTGTTGCAAGGAAGGCATTTGATGTGTATTTAATCATCTCCGCGGCGGAAAGACCCGTGTGAATGACCGGCGCGGAAATTCCCTGATATACCAGAGCGACGTGCTTTCCGGCACGTGGATCATTGCTGCCGATGACAATCCGATCCGGATGCATGAAATCTTCAACCGCTCTTCCTTCCCGGAGAAATTCGGGATTCATCGCAAATCCAATTTCATTGTCTGTTTTTCCGGAAGTTTTTAGGACTGCAGGCCGCACAATTTTTTCCGTTGTGCCGGGGGGAACAGTACTCTTGACGACAACGCAACAGTACGATGAATTGTTTTTTATGGCAGTACCGACAGAAGAACTGGCGGATTCAATATAAGAAAGATTCGAACTGCCATCAGGTTTTGGCGGAGTTCCGACACAGATGAAAACAATATCTGCTGATGCAATTGAATCAAAGCCGGTACATGCATGAAGTGTTTTTCCGGCTTGTTGTTTTAGTAGCTCTTCCAGTCCAATCTCGTAAATCGGGGGCTGTCCGTTATTGATTGCCCGGACTTTTTCTGCATTGATCTCAATGATGGTCACATCGTGGCCGAGCTGTGCAAAACAGGTCCCCGTTACAAGACCAACATATCCTCCACCGACAACAGAAATTTTCATGGATCGCATTCTCACAACTTCCGGTAATACATTCCCGCCTTGCCGGCAGATTCACCGGAAACCATTCCTCTCACATCGATCAGCACCGGATGATCATTCATCAACCCACGGATTTTCTCAACCGGCATCTCCCTGAACTGCAAATGCGCCACCGCAATGATCACCGCATCGACCCTGACATCCAGTCGTGGAAGAGGTTTTGCACCAAACCGCTCAATCACTTCATCGGGAAGCAATGGATCATATCCGTACACATCCACTTTAAACTCTTTGAGTTCATGGACAATCTCTTCAACCGGTGATTCACGGGTATCCGGAACGTCTTCTTTATAGGTAAGTCCCATGATCAGGACCTTGGAACCCTTGATCACTTTCCCCACTTCATTGAGCCCCTTGATGGCCATATCTGCCACATGCTTTGGCATCGAATCATTGATGGCCCGCCCGGCAAGAATCACCTGCGGGTGATACCCGATCTCTTCCGCCTTCATCACAAGGTAGTAGGGATCGACCGGAATGCAATGGCCGCCCACCAGCCCCGGGCGGTACGGGTGGAAGTTCCATTTCGTCCCGGCCGCATCGAGTACTGCCTGGGTATCAAGTCCCATGCGCTCAAAGATGAGTGATAACTCATTCATCAGCGCGATGTTCAGATCACGCTGGATGTTCTCGATCACCTTTGCGGCTTCGGCGGTTTTGATATTTGGCGCACGGTAGACCCTCGTGACATGGCTGTAAAGCTCGACGAGCCTGTCAGTGGTCTCTTTATCCATGCCGGAAACAATCTTGGTGATTTTGTTGAGGGTATGGGCGTCATCGTTCGGGTTGATCCGTTCGGGAGAGTAGCCGACAAAAAAATCTTTGCCGCATACGAGGCCGGATTCCCGCTCAAGAATGGGGATAACGATCTCTTCGGTGACCCCGGGGTACACGGTAGACTCAAGAACTACAATCGCATTTCGCTTTAGGTTCCTGCCAACGGTTGTGGTTGACGCTCTGACCGGACCGAGATCCGGGTCTTTTGCTTTTGTCACCGGTGTCGGAACGCAGATCATCACAAAATCCGCGTTTTTTATGGCAGAAGGATCTCTTGTTGCCTGAATTTTCGACCCGGATGAAACAAGTAAATCAATTTTACGATGATCGATATCAAATCCGATGGTAGGAACATGTTCGGCAAATGCCTCTGCAAGAGGAGTGCCCACATATCCTAATCCCACAACACAAACCGTTTTTTCCTTTACTGATTTTTGTACCATTGAATCGTCTCCTCTAACCCGGTTTTAACCGTATACTCCGGTGCATACCCGAACGCTTTTTGAGCGGCGGAGATCGCCGCAAGGGAATCATGGATATCCCCCGAACGAGGGGGCTCATATTTCAGGGGAAGATTCTCGCCAAGTGAATCCATGATGGCATGAGCAAGGTCAACAAGGGAGATACGGTTCCCGTACGCCACGTTAAAAATCCCCCGGGCGTTGCTGTCCATCGCACGAAGATTTGCCTGCACGACATCCCTGACAAACGTAAAATCCCGGGTCTGGGAACCATCGCCATAGATTATCGGGGATTCATGATGCAGGACCCGGGTGATAAACTTGGGAATCACCGCAGAATATTCCGATTTCGGGTCCTGCCGGGGGCCGAACACATTGAAATATCGTAACGAAACCGTATCAATACCATAGAGTTCCTGGAAAACCTTCAGGTAATATTCCCCGGTGAGTTTTGTAACCGCATACGGGGATTTCGGATTCGGGGTCATATCTTCATGTTTGGGAAGGGTCGGTGTGTCCCCATAAACAGAAGAAGACGACGCATAAAGAATCTTTTTTATTCCGCATTTTTGCGCCGCTACAAGGACATTTAATGTCCCGCTCACATTTGCTTCATTCGTCGCGACAGGATCTTTCACAGATCTCGGCACGGAAGTGATCGCAGCTTCGTGAAATATGCCATCTGCACCTATACAGGCTTTCTGAAGGAGTTTTTGGTCGGTAACACTGCCATTCACAAAAGTTACAGTGGGTGTATTCACCAGATGCCGGATATTTTCCATCCTGCCGGAAAAGAGATTATCGACAATAACTACCTCATCATCACGACGGGCAAGAGATTCGGCAATATGTGAGCCAATGAACCCTGCGCCCCCGGTTACAACAAATCGCATAGTATCAGGCCTCAAATTTGGATTTTATCTTATGAATCTGAAGAGAGAGTTTTGTTCTGAATCTTTAAAAACACTCAGTCAGGTAAAGATTTGAATGTGCCTGGTAAATGGTGGAAACTGGGGAACGGTCCGAAAATATTTTGAATGTCCACTCACTCTGGTTTTCGCCAATCCATATTATCCACCGGACGAGGAGTCCCACCAAAATATTGGATATTAGCAATGTAGGTTGTGGGGCAGGTCTATCCCGGGAAACATCACTAATGGTTCCGCTCAATTCCAGCCTCAATTCAGCCCCCGTTTCCCTCCCGAATGCTGCGGTGAACACGATCCGGCAGCCCGGTTGTCCACCGCCGGGAAAAATCCCCAAAATATCGCCGCAATCGGAAAAATACGACAGATAAACCCGAAAATAGTTTCCCTTTAGCGGTGTTCCACGAGGCCCGATTTCCGGACAGGCAGCACATTGGCCGGCCATGCGATCCTGCCACCGGATGCGAATATGCCCGTATTTTTTTGCGATCGGGTACATTAAAAAAACGGGTAAATACCAGGGGTCGGATAAGATCGACGGGCGCCCGGCAGTAAAATATCACGATACAAAATTTTATCTGCTTTTTTGTAGTATGATGTTGTCCTGTTGGCACGAGGACTGCATTCCTCCCACTTGGGACTAACGTCATGGGCCTCCTGCCTGTTATGATCGCGAACATTCCAGAAAATCGGATCCCCGTAAAAAAACGATGACTATCAGCGGGTTGCCAGGTCCATTTACGCGACCCCCATATCAGAGAGATCACGAATAAAATATCCTTCCTGGATGAGGATTTCCTTTCCTTCGATCGCCCGTGCGGCAATACCGAGGGTCACCGGTCCGGACAAACCCTTGACAAGGGGGATCTTATTTTCGAGTGCAGACAGGAGTCCCCGTGCCTGTAAAAGTGAAAGTTCGCGGTTTTTGATCTCAACGGCAAGGGTCCCGTCGGGGTTGAGTGCGAGAAAATCGATCTCGTCTCCCCGCCGGTTCCACCATGACCCGATACGATCGTACCGGGGGGCGAGTTCCTCACAAAGAAGTGCCCGGATCATCTCTTCGAATGCCCAGCCGGAAAAGGCTTTCCATTCCAAAAGAACCCGGTCCTTAATGGGCTTGTACTGCCCGCTCTGGTACTGGCTCATGTTCCGGTAGATATACCGTGCATAGAACCGGAAAAAATTGTCCGAAAAAAGATAACGTCCCATCTTTGAACGGCGATCAATTTCTGTAACCGGAACCCGGTACTCAATGATCCCCATAAGATCGATAAGATCCCGGAGGTATGAAGGTAACGAGGTCGGTGCAAGGTGCGTGTAATCTGCGATCTCTTTCTGGGCGCACTTTTCCTCTGCAATTGCAGCAAGGATCTCGTAGTACGTCACATGCTCCTTTCCGAATTCCTCGATGAGCACATCGCTCATCTCGCGGCGGAGAGGCGCCAGGTCCGAAAGGAGAAGGGTATCAAGAGCACTCTCAAGACTGGTACAGCCATACTTGAAAAGAAACGGATAATAATAGATAGTCCCGCCAAAAAGGAGGTAGAGATCGAGCCGTACCGCAGGATCGGTTATACCAAGATCGGTAAGGATAGTAAAACATTCTTTTGGCCCGAAAGGACCGAGCGTGAGGATATTATCCGCACGCTTGAAAAGCGGCGCCCCCCCTTCAAGAAAGATTTTCCGGATCATCCCGACCGATGACCCTGATATGATTAGGAAGATACGGGAATATTTACCTTTGAGATCCCAGAAACGCTGCATCTGTGAAATAAAAGAGGGATCAATCTTCAAAAATCTCTGGAACTCATCGAAAACTACAACGAGCGGTTTATCATACGAGAAAAAAAATTCCAGCAGGGCTTCCGGTGTAGTAAGCCGGATATATTCTGGCAGGTTAAGGTTTGCAGAACTCTTTTATCAGTTCTGTCTTTCCCACCCGTCTCCTTCCAGTGATGACAAGAAATGAGGGGCCGGTCCCGTACAGCTGTTCCATGATTCCGCGTTCTTTGTCCCGGTTATAGAACCGCATATGATTATAGTTGTAATTATTATGATTATAATCGTTGTTATTGCAGATCAATGGAGTAAAAAGGGGAGAGTGCCGGGCAAAACCTCGCAGTACTTGAGGGCCTCGCTGCAATTCCGGCCCCGATTCAGCCCCCGTTTTCCTCCCGAATGCTATGGTGAACACAATCCGGCAGCCTGTATGTCCACCGCCGGGGAAAATCCCAAAAATATCGCCGCAATCGGAAAAATACGACAAATTAACCCGAGAATAGTTCCCCTTTAACAGTGGTCCACAAGGCCTGTTTTCCGGACAGTGTGTTACCCGGGACACCCCCGGATCCTCCCGCCGTACGCATCGGTAGCCCCCATTTTTCCGGACATCCCAGTTAAAATGCCGAATGTCGGAGGGTCCCCCGCAAGGTACATTTTTGTTCCCGGAAAATGCCTGTAAATTCAAACCAGATTTGGTTTTAAAGGATTGAACGTTCCCGATTTCCTGTATTTTTTCCCGCTTCAGTCACGCACATATATACCAAAAGCATACAGGTGTGTGCCACACGGCCGGACCGGACGACGGCGGTGCGGGCGGGAACGCTCTTTAGTGGATTTGCATCACCAGCGAGCGGACGCTTCCGTACCGTAAGGTTTCCAGGACAAGCCGTGGGCAGGAGAACACCATGAAAACAAACACAACAGAACCAACAGGCCCGGCTCCCGGGACATGCATGATTCACGCGGATATCTGCTGCACCAGTGAGCCAGGAAACAAAACCGGCCGTGAGATCATTCAGGAAAGATCCGCGGCCGGGGTACCGACAGATGAACAATTAACCGGTTCGCCCGGTTGGGAAAGAAAAGCCCCGGAGCGGCACGGAGGCGCCGGATGACACGCGGATACAGGCCGGTCGTTGCGATCGGCGAAGCACAGCGGAAGGCAGCGGAATGGGGCCTTCACATAATGACCGTAGTGACGGACATCCGGCTCCCCTTTGACTTTGTGGTCGATGACCGGGGCCGCACCAGCCTCATCCGGGTGAGGAGGCTGAAGTACGCGGGCTACGGGATTTCACGGATAGAGGCTACGTGCAGGCAGCAGCTTGCAGAACTCCGGCAGCTGCCGGATCTCGGGACGATTGCCTCCGAACTCTGGGTGCGGGGCCCGGACCGGTCCTGGCACCGGTACCGTGTCCGGAAGGATTCGCTTGAGCAGTGGGGAGGTTCCGGGCCGGGGGAAATGCCGGCAGATCCCGCAAACGAGCGCCGGATGGAGGCCTGCCCATCCGGCGTACCCCCAACGCAGGGATCATAAAACTCTTTTTTACTAACCCAGTCTGCCCGCTTACAAATGCAACAGATACGGCAGCATAATGAGCGATATCAGTGCCACGATCATCACGTAGCTGACCGCCCCGACAATATACCCGGAATACTTTATCAGCCCGCGTCGGTCAAGCAGCCGGTCGACGCCCTCCTTGAAGATGTACCCGCCATCGAGCGGGACCATCGGGATCGCGTTGAAGATCCCCACGTTGATATTGATCCACGCACACCAGAAGAGGAGGTGGATCACATCCCAGAACCCGGCAAAGGGTGCCTGGTAATAAGAAGAATCCGGCGTATCGAACGCGAGGATGCGCAGGTACTGTGAGCCGTCACCACTCGCAAAAGGAACGATCAAAAACTGCAGGAACCCGACGGGTGAGACCATTGTCCCGACTGCGGATTTTACCGCCGTTCCATCATAATACTGGACTCCCATGAACCCGCTTGTCTGGTTGCTGCTGTATTCCGCCGGCCACGCGGCAAGCGTGAGCTGGTAATCAGTCGCAGTCCCATCTTTTGCAGTCGTCAGGGTAACGGTATCCCCGGGTTTTGTCGAATTGAGGATCGCGGACACGTCCGCCCGGCTGGCAACCGGTTCCCCGTTAATCGCTGTCACCACCGAACCCTGCGGTACACTCGCATTATCGGCAGGATACCCTTTGTAGATCCCGTGAATCGCCGGTTGGGTTGCCGGCACCACCAGACCAAACATCAGGATCAGCAGCACAAAGCAGGAAAACCCAACGACAAGGTTGTTCGTGATCCCCGCGCCAAACATCCGGACCTTTGGCATCCCTTTTTTCTGTTCGAGCTCCGCATCGTCAGGCTCGACAAAGAACCCGATCGGGATCACAGCGATGAGCACGCCCATACCCTTGACCTTGATGTCCTCCACCCGGCAGAGAATCGCGTGCCCGAACTCGTGGACTACAATCGTGATAATGAATGCGAGCCAGACCGCAAACGTTGAGGGAACGTAATCGTTGATCCCGGGAAGCAGGAGGATATTCTGGGGTTCGTAGATGCCAGTCGGCTCAGGCTTGAGCATCAGCGTGTACCGGACCGAGAGAAAGAGCATCACGGTGATAAAGACCGAGACAAGGATAACCGCGATAACCCCGATCGTCCCGTAGACCCTGAAAAACGTACGCAACGCGGTAAATTTATCAAAAAATCTGACCCGGTTGGTCTTGATTGCCATAATCGGGCCATAGAATATTATATGGTCGGCCCAGATTTTCCGGGAATGAATATAATACGCAGCGACGGCGTAGATTGCCACAAGGGCAATCACAATAAAGAGCCAGTCCATCCATATCAGTTGGTCTTGGGAACCACATAAAGGAATGGTGGTGTAAAAATGTTCGAAGACCGGGCCTTGGAGAAATTGCCATAAACCCGTAGGCTAACCTCGAAACTATGAAAACCGCCAAAATAGGTATGAGGGGTCCCCGCATCAGAGCCTCTCCGGGGCATGGCAGGGCAAGAGATTCCAAATTATTCGTCATTGATCCGTCGCGGGGGCTTCCTGCCGGGAGTGGCGGGGTTCATCGCAAATGCGAGAATGGAACCAACATCAAATCATATATGAGAGGATTTCGATTAATTAGCAAAGATGCAGGGATTCACGGTAATATCAACGACGGAAAAATTAATCGCTGATCGTACAAGAAGCGGATTTTTCGAAATCCTCATGAAATA
>Ga0209099_1000453_pt1 | contig 48725 bp, 61 predicted proteins | sample AD_JPNHW2_MetaG_FD_184430 | JGI IMG/M metagenome (GOLD analysis project Ga0209099, IMG submission 184430) | Active sludge microbial communities of municipal wastewater-treating anaerobic digesters from Japan - AD_JPNHW2_MetaG (SPAdes) (version 2) | ecosystem: Engineered > Bioreactor > Anaerobic...
CAAGGAACAAACTTTACCGTATCTCTCCCAATTTCTTAATCAACAAATATCCTTGCGGGTTATTCTTAACCACTCAATTATTAAAATTTTTAATTTCTTTTTAACGCTTCTTTAACCAGGCGTGTGTTATATTTTTCACGGATGAAGGGAAAAAAGAAAATGCGGGTGGCTGCGGAGATATGTTAAGTGATGGAAGTTAATTCTGCAGCCGCCCGCTAAATTAAGGAGCGAAAATGACAAGAATCCTTATTATTGAAGATGAGGAAAAAGTAAGAAGAATGTATAGCGCAATGCTTAAGAATGAAGGGTTTGACGTAATGGAGGCTCCCGATGCTATCCAGGCGTCTTGCATACTCAATAAAGAGCCCGTAGATATCATGCTCCTTGATATCAACATGCCGCAGGTTTACGGCAGCATGTTTTATGAGATTATGCAGAATTTCCATAAAAAGGTTAAAGTCATTGTGGCGAGCGTTTATCCCGTTGAAGAGCAGAAAAAAATGATTAAAGGGGCCGAGGATTATTATGATAAAGCGCAAGGCATTGATTTGCTGCTGGAGAAGGTTAAAAAAGCGGAGCGGAGCGTAAAACAACAGACAAGCATACTGGTTATTGACGATGAACCCCGGATCAGAAAAGTTTACCGCCACTATTTACAGGAAAGCGGATACCGCATAATTGAAGCCCATGACGGCAATGCCGGTTTAGATATATTAAGGAAAAGCAATGAAATCGCTTTGGTAATTCTTGACCTTGCCATGCCTAAACAAAGCGGGTTTGAGATTCACGAACAGATGAAAAAAGAGTTTCCGGGCATAAAAATATTAATCGCCAGCGTTTTCAACCAAAATGACCAGAAATTCCTGCTCCCCAACGCCGATGAGTATTACGACAAATCGGAAGATGCCTCCGGGCTAATCCAAAAGATAGAGAAACTGATACATATAGATTGTCCCGCATAACTAACAATTACCCCCTGTAAGCAAAACGCCAAGGGGATAAAGGAGGTTAATTATGTGTCCATATTTTATTTCTTCAAAAACCCAGAGTTTATGCGCCTGTTATCCCGGAATCCTGTTTTGCCCGAGCCTTCAAAGGAGACATGATTTTTGTTTCAGTAGATTCAGGGATTGTACGTATTTCAAGATAGAAACATTGTCAAGCATGGAGCCGGCGCAGAAAGAAGATTGTTTGTCTGTATCCGACTAAATCCAAAGCAGAAGAACGTATCTTTTTGCAGCCCGATATAAAAAACTTAAAAGGGAGATTTTTGATGCAATTATATATACCGCAAAATATTTTTGTCCAAATAGCGATTCCGCTTTTAATTTTTCTTGCCCGCGCAGCCGACGTAAGCATGGCGGCAATGAGGATTATTTTTGTGACTCGCGGCATAAGGGCGCTGGCCGCCATGATAGGTTTTTTTGAGATGTTAATTTGGCTTATAGGCATCACCCAGATAATGCAGAACTTAAACAACCCGATAAATTATCTAGCCTTTGCGGCCGGGTTTAGCATGGGGACTTTCGTCGGCATAACAATAGAGCGAAAGATAGCCATAGGCAACATAGCCGTTCAATTCATTACGGGCAAGGATCCGTCCGGTTTATTAACATATTTCCGCGCTAACGGATACGGCGCAACTGCAATTGATGCGCAGGGGACGTCCGGACCGGTCAAAATAATTTTCATTATCGTTAGGCGTAAATTATTGGACAAAACGTTGGATATAATAAAAGAATTCGATTCAAATGCTTTCTATACCATAGGAGATGTGCGGGCGTCAGCGCGCCTTGGCCCGGTTATCTAAGAGGAAATGGATAATGTGCCCATTTTTTGTTGCTACAAAACCTATTGGTTATTGCGGCTGTTACGGAGACGGTGCATTTCATCCAAATATTAAACGTAAAAAGAAGTATTGCGTTGGCAAATTTATCGATTGCTTATTCTATCAATGGGAAACTAAGCCGGTTATTATTAAGTCGGAGCGAAAATTATAAAATCATGGATATGAATATCTTTGTCTGGTTAATGCAAAATCATTTGTTGGACCTAAGAAAGGACTCAACGATGGCTACCGAAAAAGAACTTAAGAAATTAAACAATGATTTGCTTAAAAGCTGCCGTTTAGCACAAGAGGCTATAAGCAAAACATCCGGCGTTCTCATGTTTTTTGACGCCCAAAAGATACAGGAAATCATTGATAATAATAAAAAGATCGGGGCTTTCTGCTTCGGCTTCCAGGAATATTTCTCCTGCGTGATTAAGCAGCATCAGTCTGAAGATGATAATTCAAAATTTGTACGCTCAGGGATAGCCGTAAATATCGAGCTTAAGCAAATTGCGGATCTAACCGCAGGTATTGCGGCAAGCCTGCTAAGCTTAAACACAGGTATTCCGGATAAGTATAAAATTAATATTTCCCAGTTTGCCAAGATTTTTCAGAATATAGTCTGGGATTCCGTTATATCTTTCTTAAGGAATGATATGCTGCTGGCAAAAAAGACTTTTTTTAGGAGCCTTGAGCTTAAAAAAATATGCAGCCGTATGCAAGAAAGTTTGCTAGAGGCCGGTAAAACAGCTGGATCTGCCGAAAGCAGTGAATCAACCGTATTGTTTATTGTCCAGTGCATAAAGGATATTGCCGCGCATACTGTCAATATTACCAAAACCGTCAGCTGCGAATTAGATGAGGTCATAAGCTAAAACTTAAGGAGGGGGCACAAATGAACGATAAGAAAATTTATATAACACAGCAGGATTTCGAACGTCTCAAGGAAATAATAAAAAATATGATCTCTGGGCAGGGGATTGACAGGCGGTCTCTTGATGAGTTAGAGCATAGCTTTAGCTCGCGGGACGAACTAGGATGGATTAATGAAGTGAGAAGAATTAAGAACTCAAAGAATGACGCAGAATGGGCGCGAATCGAAGAGCTCGGGGCTGAGCTTAATAGGGCAACCGTAGTTGAAATTGACAAAATCCCCCAAGATGTTGTTACTATGAATTCAAAGGTTTGCGTCAAAGATATGGACACAAGCAAAGATGAGATTTACCAGGTAGTATATCCCGAAGACGCGGATATCGAACAAAATAGGCTTTCTATTTTAGCTCCTATCGGCACAGCGATATTGGGATATAAGGTGGGAGATGTCATTGAATGGAAAGTCCCAGCGGGTTTAAGAAGGCTCAAGATTAAAAAAATATTATATCAGCCCGAAGCAGCCAAAGATTATCATCTCTAATCAATAAGTAAAATTGAATAAAAGCGTATTTGAAAAATTAACAGGGAGTTGCTAAGAACCATGGAAAACGAGAGGTCAAAGATGTTTAAGCTGATTATAGCCATTCTTCCCAAGGGAAAAATAAAGACAGTGCTGCCGGTTGTTAAAGACGCCGGTATTTTTGGCGCTACCATGCTTTCCGGCAAGGGGATGTGTACGGCAGAGGGTAGGCGCGCGCTTGGCTTGCGGATTGGTTCATCGAGAGAAATCCTGATTCTTCTTACGCTGGATGTCAATAAGGATAAACTCATCAAATTGTTGGAGAAACACGGCAACTTGAGAGATCCGGGCCAAGGCATTGTTTTTGTAATGGATATCAGTCAAGTTATCGGATAAGCGCAAGGAGGATCTATGGCAATAAACGTATTTGTTAGTTTTGACCAGACTGACCAGAAGCAAGTTGAAGTCTTTAATTTGCTTAAAGGCAGATCGAAACATGTATTTGAAGCTCATGATTATTGCTTCAAAGAAATATCGGCTGACGGGAGCGAAAAATTGTTGCAATGCCAGCTAAATGACGGTCGTTCAAAAGCAATACGAGAAGAGATTATTAAAAAATTTGAGCAGTGTGTCAAATTAGTTGTTTTAATTGGAGATGGGACTTATAAGAATACCTGGGTGGAGTGGGAAGTCAACAATTTTTATAAAATGAAGGATGCGCTTTCTCCTGGTAAGGCGTGGATGAATATTCGCGGCATGTTTCTTGAAGGCTGCGAAAAAGCAGTGGCTCCTAAGGCTTTGGAATGCAGGTCGACGCAACGCTTGGCTTGGGACCCCGAGGCTTTGGAAAAATGGATAGAGGAAAACCCTGGCGCATAAATGAACTCATTAACTTTAGAAGGGGCCAAAAGCATTTTGTTGAAGTGCTAATATTTGAGCGGTAAAATAACCCTAGAGTACTAAATCCTCAATATTGTTTTCCACCCCTTGTTATTGAGATAAGGAGTTTCTGCCATGATGCCAATTGGCCCTTTAATGATTGAGCACCGCTTGATTGAGAGAATGATTAAACAGCTTAAGGAAAGATCTCGCGCTTTTCAAAAAAATAACGCGGTCGACACCCTTTTTATTGATAAAGCCGTAGATTTTATAAAGATATACGCCGATCGATGCCACCACGGGAAAGAAGAAGGCATCCTGTTCCATGATCTTGCGAAAAAAGAACTTCAGCCCGAGCACAAAATTGTCATGGCTGAATTAGTTCAAGAACATAACTGGGCGCGTAATGCCACCAAAAGCTTGGTTTCTGCAAAAGAGAAATATGGGCAGGGGAACAAAACTGCGTTATCCGAAATTGTAAAACTTATGGCGGAATTAGCTGACTTTTATCCGAAACACATCGAGAAAGAGGATAAACATTTCTTTATTCCTTGCATGAACTATTTTAGCAAGCAAGAAGAAGAAAGCATGCTTAAGGAATTTCGGGAGTTTGATAGGAATCTTGTGCATGAAAAATACAGGATGATAGTTGAGGAAGTTGAAAAGGACATTGATAGAATTAAATAGATATCTGTCCAGGCAGATACGGTTTTCGCTGGAGGACCTCCAGTTCGCTATTAATTTTGACTATCCCCAGTAATAATGTTTTATCATCCCGCCTAGCCGCGATTGGCATTTAAGCTTACCTGAAGTTTTTCTAGGCCTATATTCCAGAGGTTCGTTATTTAACCTTGAATGTGGCCGTTTAGTATTGTAGTGGCCGACATATTCCTGGATCAGATGTTTTAAGTGTTCTTCACCAAAGACGAAGAAGTGATTCAGGCATTCTCGCTTGATGGTTCCTACAAATCCTTCAGCATAAGGATTTAGATTGGGAGAGCGGTAAGGAATCCTTCTCACCTCAGCATTATGAGGTTTGAATAGTTCGTCAAACTCCTTAGGGAATTTGTTGTCACCGTCCCGGATAAGGAGTTTCTTGGTTTTATCGTGGAAAAGGAAGGAGATGCTTCTTGCGGCATCGACTACCCATTCTTTATCCGGCTTTGCGGTAATTCCGACTACATGGACTTTACGCGTTCTGATATTGATAAAGAATAGCACATGGAATAGCTTAGGGCCTAAGGCCGTCCAGACTGTCTTGGTAAAGAAATCACACGCCCAGAGGGTCTCAAAGTGCCTCTTTATGAAGGCATCCCAGGAATCTTCTTTACGCCTGGCAACCGGCTCAATCCCGTTTTGAAACAGGATTGTCTTTATGTAGCTTCGTGATATCCTTGGGATATCGAGCTTTCTTAACTCAGCCAGGATTCTATTATAGCCCCACAGCTTGTTTTCTTTAGCCATGCGGACAATGAGATCAATAATTTCTTGTTGTGTTCTTCTGGGCCTGCCGCGTTTAAGCGGCTTCATGCTTACGCCCTCAGCTATCCATCTGCGGAATGTAGAATAGCCTACGATAGATATGGTGTCCTTGATCTGTCCGTGTAAAGGCAGACCGTATTTGATGAGTCTGCGTTTCTCAGCAGGGGTGGTGGTAACCCTTTTAGGCAGCTTTGAGCGTAGGATTTCGTTTTCGACTTTCATGAATTCGATCTGGCGGATAAGGTTCGAGTGTGTCATCTTTCCTAAGAGCCCCAAAAACTCTTGGAAAAGGTTGCCGTTTATGGTATAAGATTTAGTGTAATCCATTGGTTTTCTCCTTTGAAAAGTTTAGCAGCGGTTATATTATTTAAACCTATATTTTACCGCTGGTTAGAATAGAAACGAAGCTGTTATTTGACAGGTCTCATAATTTGTGTATCCCGCTGGGAGCAAAAGCCCTAAAAAAGCCAAAATCTCTCTGGAAATTCTCACTTTTTTAGGCCTGATTTTGGCTAGTTTTTAAGCCCTTGCCTCCTTTGTCCGGTTAAATGAGGTAGACAAAAACGATCCCCTAATCTCTCAAAGAGTTACGAGAATTAAGGACAAAAAAGACCGGACAAAACGGACAATTTACACGAGGAACAGCCTCTCAAATAGCTGTTTTTCGACGGTAATTCTATATTTTAGCTGTAAACTGTACCTGGTATATAGTAGAGAGGTTTTCCTCGGCTCATAGCCAGGGGACCCCAATAATTACCCTTATAACCATATAGGTTATAGGTTCAAGGCTATGATCAGTAACCCTGATCATAGCCTTTTTTATCTGGCGAGGTCCCTAGGAGTTAGGACGATATTAAATTACCCGCCCGGGGGCCGATTTTTTTGATGAATACGGCAGGAAACCTTGGCAGTCAGACTACAACAATAAGGTTGATCGTGATAAGGAGTGGATAAGCTTTCATGCCTTTCAGGGAGAATTTGCAAGAGTTTTTGGGCCTAAGCGACGCGGGATAGCTTTTGAGTTTGGAGATATTGATCGTAGCGAAGATAGCCCAGATTACCATGCATATCACTTAAGGCTAGAGAAGGAAAATAAAGAAAAATTGGGAATAAAGGTTTAATCGATGAACAGGGAGGTAATATGAAATGGGCGCTCGTTAATGGACAACGCCTTGAAGCTCAAAGCGATCTTTCGGGCATCTGTCCGGCTTGCAAAAGTCCAATGGTTGCAAAGTGCGGAGATGTCAGGGTGCATCATTGGGCTCATCGTGGAAGGCGCGAGTGTGACAAATGGTGGGAGAGCGAGACTGAATGGCATCGAAATTGGAAAGACAAGTTTCCCTCTAATTGGCAGGAGGTTGTTCATCCGGCCGAAAACGGTGAGTGGCATATCGCGGATGTGAAGACCGATCAAGGTTGGGTGTTGGAGTTCCAGCATTCCAAAATTCACTCTGATGAACGCAAGGCCCGTGAGGCCTTTTACAAAAAGTTAGTTTGGATCGTGGATGGTGCGAGGCGAAAGAGAGACAAGTCGCAATTTTTAGAGGCATTGAAAAAAGGGATAATGGTCATTAAAGAATTAAATTTGTTAAGAATCCCAATTGCAAAAGAATGTGCGCTGCTAAGGGATTGGGTTGATAGCTCCGCACCGGTTTTCTTTGATTTCTCGGGGTTCAACCAGCCAGAAGACCCGCACTTATGGTGTCTTATTCGAGTTGTCAATGGAATGGCGTACGTCGGACCGTTCTTGCGAGATGGTTTCATCAAACACCACAGTCCAGAAGCGAAGATGAATAAGCTGGATTTTTCAGAGCTTTTAAAAAACATAAATGAAGGAATAGAAATAATTAATCAACCACGCAAGGTTAATTCTTTTGACCCGCTTGTGGCCATGCTGCCACCGAGGAGGATGCGGAGACTTTAAAAAGGGACAGACCCCTTGACCCCTTTCTGGTTTCCCTTAAGGGGTTCACCTGTTTACAGAGAGTCTTTCTGCCTCGCCGTATTTCTGGGCGTCATAAGCAGAGGCCCTTGGAATAAAAAATGATTGACAAGAATAGCTCTAGGATGTATAGTTAAGAATGAAAACCATTTCCAATAAGGAGAGGGGCATGCCAAGAGGCGAATGCAGAGGACCGGGATGGTGGCACGGGAAGTTCAGGGATTGCGGTTACAGGCTTACTTTGGGCCGTGAAGCGATACTTGACATTCTATCCAGAGCGGAAGGCCATCTGAGCGCCGAAGATATTTATATGAAGATCCATCCCAAGTACCCCGGGGTAGGTTTGACTACCGTTTACCGGACTCTGGATGTATTATCGAATCTCGGCATGGTATATAAGCTTGATTTTGGCGATGGCAGAGCGCGCTATGAGTTTGCTGAAGGGCCTAAGGGAGCGCATCATCACCATCACTTGGTTTGCACGCAATGTAATAAGGTGATTGATTATACTGATTTTATTGATGACGAAGTCGAGCTGCTTAATCAAACGGAGAGGGGATTGGGTCAGAAATACAAGTTTAAGATCACCAATCACCTTATACAGTTTTACGGTATATGTGAACAATGTGACGGGAAAAAGTAGTTGTTATATTTTTTTTTGCTTTTTAATGGAAATGATTTCCATTAATAGAAAGGAAGGTGATACCAATGCCAGGATTTGACGGAACAGGGCCAAGAAGCCAGGGGCCTATGACAGGCGGCGGCAGGGGAAATTGCGCAATACCTGCCAACAATGTGGAGAAACAGCCGGCGCAGGGTACGTGTAACGGTCGAGGCCGTGGCCGCGGCATGCGTCATTGCTTCAATGCCACAGGAATGCCCGGTTGGATGAGAGCGCAAAAGGGGATGCGCGCGTTTGGCGGCTATGGCCGCGCGATCTACGCAGAGGAGAGAGCAGAGCAGTCATAACAACTTGGGATATATAAAAGAAAGGAAGGTTGTCAACATGAGAGTCGGAGTCGTATTGGAAGATGAAAATGGTGTTCATGGTAATGTCTGCGCGCATTTCGGGCAGTGCAAGTTTTTCCTGCTTGCGGATATTGATAAGGAGAACAAGAGGATCATCGGCAGCCGCATTGTGCCTAATACTGCAGTGCATGGCGGAGGCGGTTGTGTCGCGGTGGATGAGATACTGAAATATAAGGTAACTCACGTTATTGCCGGCGGCATGGGCATGGGCGCGCAGCAAAAATTCGCTAACGCGGGTGTTCAGGTATTCGGTTATGAAGGGAATGTAAAAAAGGCGCTTGATGATTTTCTGAATAATGCTTTAGGCGGCCTTGACGCATGCAAGCATCATGGCGAAAACGGCGGTTGCCATTAATATTGTAAAGGAGAAAAAGATGGAAAACACTAACGTGGTTACGAACAGGATCCCGTTGATCGGAGAAAAAGCGCCCGCATTTGAGGCGGATACCACGCAGGGTAAGATAAAGTTTCCCGATGATTATAAAGGCAAATGGGTAATTTTGTTCAGCCATCCGGCGGATTTCACCCCGGTCTGTACCACCGAGTTCATGACCTTCGCTTCCATGGAGAAGGATTTTGAGGCTCTTAACTGCAAGCTCATTGGTCTTTCTATTGACAGCCACTATAGCCATATAGCCTGGCTGCGCACGATCAAAGAGAAGATCGAGTATAAGGGAATGAAGAATGTTGAGGTAAAGTTCCCGGTTATCGCGGATGTTAAAATGGATGTCGCAAATAAATATGGCATGGTTCAGTCTGCGGCAAGCGACATCAGCCCGGTGCGCGCTGTGTTTTTTATGGATCCGGACGCCAAAGTCAGGGCGATCATTTTCTATCCTTCATCAATGGGAAGGAATTTCCAGGAGATCAAGCGCGCTTTGATCGCTATGCAGACCGCTGACGCCTATAAGGTGGCTACGCCCGCTGATTGGCAGCCGGGTGATGATGTTATTGTTCCGCCTCCGGGAAGCTGCGGCGCGGCAAAGGACAGGGTGGACAGCGCGCAGAAAGAGGGTCTTAAATGCCTGGATTGGTTCTTATGTCTGAAACCGCTCAAATTAAAGTAAGCTGAAAAAAAGGAATGACCATGAAAATCTGTATTACCGCTGAGAAAAAAACGCTGGATTCCAAAGTTGACGTTCGCTTTGGAAGATGCAGAAATTTTATTATCGTTGATACCGAGACCGGGGCATTTGAGGCATTCGAAAATACCAATGCCGCGTCTCAGGGAGGCGCAGGGATCCAAGCTGCGCAGTTTGTAGCCTCGAAAGGCGCTCAGGCAGTTTTGACCGGCAATGTCGGGCCAAACGCCGTTCAGACTTTGAAAGCTGCGGGGATTGAAATATATACCGGTTTGTCCGGGACAGTTAATGAAGCCTTGGAGGCGTTTAAAGCCGGAAAATTAAAATCCACACAAGATCCCAGCGTTGGTTCTAAGTTTGGAATGGGTAAATAGGAGGTTTATATGCCTGGAAAAGACGGAACAGGGCCATTAGGCCGAGGCAAGCGCAGGGGCTTAGGAAAAGGCCGGGGAAGTCAGGGTAAAGGCCGGCGCGCCGGAAGCAGGAAAGCCAGCTGCGGTCTGTCGGGAGAGTGTCTGTGTCCCAGTTGCGGCAGGACCGTGGCTCATAAGCCGGGAGTGCCGTGCAGTTCTATGATGTGTCCCTGGTGTTTTTCGGGAATGATACGGGCTTAAAGAAAGGTTTAGGGTAATGCAAGAAAAAGATAAGGTTGAAGAGAATCATAAGAAACATCTGGATAGGATTGCTTTTTACCGCAGTTTTGGATATGACCTGGAAAAAGAACGGGATTTCATTCTGGACAGTTCCCTGCCCCTGGCGGGACAAATATTGGAGATTGGTACCGGAAAAGGCCATTTCGCGCTAGCCTTGGCGAAACGAGGATTCAGTTTCGTTACTATAGACATCTCCGAAGAGGAGCAGGAGTTTGCTAAGCTGAACATCCGTTACCTTAAGCTGGAAAAGCAGGCTGATTTCAGGATCGAGAACGCCGAACGTCTGAGTTTCCCGGATCGAACTTTCGACGCAATATTTTCCATCAACGTGTTTCATCACCTGCAAAAGCCGCAGGATGTCCTTTCCGAGATCATCCGTCTGCTGCGCCCGGGCGGAAAGATCGTCTTGAGCGATTTTAACGACAAAGGACTTGAAATCATCAACGCCTGCCACGAACATGAAGGTAGAAAGCACGATTATTTCAAGCACCGGCTGGATGAGGCAAAACAGCGTTTCATTAAAGAAGGATTCGAGGTCAAAGAGTTTGAAAGCAATGCTCAGCGGGTGCTTGTGGCCCGGCAGGGGATACATAAACAATGATCATTTCAGTTGCAAGCGGAAAAGGCGGGACAGGAAAAACGACGGTTGCGGTTAATTTGGCGCTGTCGCTTAAGAATATCCAGTTTCTTGACTGCGATGTCGAGGAACCCAACGCGCATATATTTTTAAAACCGTGCATAAAAGAAGAGGTGAAGGCTTCTATTCCGGTGCCTGAGGTTGATGAGGCAAAATGCACGTATTGCGGTAAGTGCCGTGAGGTTTGCGTGTATAACGCCATCGCGGTATTCCCAAAAAGTGAGAACAAAAAGGGAGCGATTTTGATCTTTCCGCATCTATGCCATGGTTGCGGCGCCTGCAGTCTGCTTTGTCCTCAAAAAGCAATAAAGGAAGTCAATAAAGAGATCGGCGTGATCGAGATCGGCGATAAAGGCGATCTGCAGTTTATCCATGGCCGCCTTAATATCGGGGAGGCGATGTCTCCGCCGTTGATCCGCCAGGTGAAAAGTTATATCAATCCTACAAGAACAGCGATCATTGACGCGCCACCGGGAACGTCATGCCCGGTGATCACGGCAGTGAAGGGTAGCGATTTTTGCGTGTTAGTGACTGAGCCGACGCCTTTTGGGCTGAATGATCTTATTCTGGCAGTTGAGGTATTGCGGAAATTAAACATACCTTTCGGTGTAGTTATTAACCGTTCTGATATCGGAGACGGCAAGGTAGAGGAATATTGCAATAAAGAGAACATTCCTATTTTAATGAAGATTCCTTTTAGCCGGGAAATCGCGGTCAGCTATTCCGAAGGTGTGCCAATTGTGGAAAAAGATGAGGCGTATCAGGATAAATTCATTAACTTATATATCAATATCTGCGGCATAAAAAATAAAGCAAATAATGGCCGGATTAATTGATACAGTAAAGAATGAAATTATAGAAGTGGTTGGGTGCACTGAGCCGTCGGCCATTGCCTATGCATTCGCTAAACTTGCGCAGTATCATAAAACCCCGATCACTCCGGAGAATGTCAAAGCGACCCTTTATTTGAGTCATGATGTTTACAGAAATGCCTCTACTGCCGGTATTCCTTATCTGAATGAAAAAGGAATACTGCCGGCGGCTGCTATGGGGGTTTTCAGCAAAAATGCGCAGCTGAATGTTTTTGCCAGGTCAGACCGAAAACAGCTGGAAAGTGCCAAGAGATTACTGAAGAAAAAGGAATTTCTAAAGATAATTCACTTAAAAGAGAGAAAAGGCTTATTTATAAAAGCGCAGCTTTCGATCAACGGCACTGTTTCCGAAATAGTAATAGAACAACGCCATGATTTTGTAAAAGAGATTAAAATTAACGGCAAAAAAATATTTTCTTCAAAGATCCCCAAAGTTTATAAGATCAAGGGACTGGGAGAAATCGTCAAAATGGTGAAGTCGGGCAATAAAGATCTGGAAAAGATCGCGAAAGACGTCATATTGGCAAATGGCAAAGCTGCGGCAAAGCTTGGTTATGAGTATATCTCTAATACTCTTTATCATATGACAAAACAGAGAATGAACGGGAAGCCTGTTAAAATCATTACGATAACCGGTTCGGGAAATCATGGAATATTTTTATCAGTGCCGTTTTATTATCTGTATAAGAAGCACGGTAAAAAAGTCCTGCCGGCTTTTGTTTTTTCGCTGCTTACCTTGATATATTTCACCCAGCGTCGGGGGCGGTTAACCAATGTGTGCGGCCTGGCCGCTAAGGCGGCGCCGGCGCTTCTTGCCGGATTGTTATACTTTAAAGGTGAAAAAATAGATGAAATTGAAAAACAAATGAAATTATTGGATCGATCAACCCACGGGCTTTTATGCAAAGGCGCAGAGGAAACTTGCGGGTATAAGTCATTTTTATGTTTTGAAAATGTTAAAAAGATAACTGGGGAATATTAACTATCATGAAGCAAATAGTTATAATTAGCGGAAAAGGCGGAACCGGCAAGACCATTGTTACGGGATCGCTGGCATTCTTAGCGAAAAACAAAGTAATGGTTGACTGCGATGTGGATGCGGCTGACCTGCATCTTTTATTGCATCCTGAGGTTAAAGAGCGCCATGAATTTAGAAGCGGGCAGACTGCGGTTATTGATAAGAAATTTTGCAAGGAATGCGGGGAGTGCGTTAAGGTGTGCAGGTTTGAGGCAATAAGGCCGGATTTTAGTATCGAACGGTTTTCCTGCGAAGGATGCGGGCTTTGCAGCCGCGTATGCCCCCATAAGGCAATTCACATGGAAGAAAATATTGCCGGCGAATGGTTTGTTTCGGATACGAAATACGGCCCTTTCGTGCATGCCAAGCTGGGGATTGCCGAGGAAAATTCCGGCAAGCTTGTGTCAAAAATAAGGCAGGTTGCTAAAGAATTAGCTGAGAAGCAAACACTCGATTATGTGATCATCGACGGGCCTCCGGGTATAGGATGCCCGGTGATCGCGTCATTGTCAGGGGTTGATTGCGCTTTGATCGTTACTGAGCCGACGCTTTCGGGCTTGCATGACGCCCGGAGGGTCATGGAAGTAGCCGCACATTTTAAAATTCCTGTCAAATTGGCAGTGAACAAATACGATCTAAATCCGGCAATGACCGAAAAGATCGAAAAATTCTGCCAGGAGCAAGGCGTTCCAGTTATCGGCAAGATACCATTTGATAAAACGGTAGTTAAAGCGCTGGTTGAAGGGAAAAACATTGTTGAATACGCACAGTGCGCGGTTTCGGATGAGATCAGCAAGATCTGGGAAGATCTGACATCAGGGGAGGAATAAGATGGGGCACGAGCATCATAGTGAAGGCAGTGTTACTGATTATCCACAAGAGGTAATAGATCTGATCAATAACCGGAAATATTTCGGCAGGATGAACGATCCTACAAGTTCGTCATACTTAAAAGGTCCGTGCGGGGATGCGATGGAGTTCTATCTGGTGATTGATGATAATAAAATCATCGAGATCAAATATTATACCGATGGCTGCCATCCTACCCGGGCCTGCGCGGCTATGGCGGCAAAGCTGGCAGACGGAAAAACCATAAAAGAGGCTCTTATGATCTCCGCGGGAGAAATTATTGCCAGGCTTAAGGGTTTGCCCGAGGATCATTTGCACTGTTCAATACTTTCAGTCAGCACTCTTTATCGTGCGATAGCGGATTATTTACTCAAAGATTAAGAAAAGGGGTATCTAGATGGCTCAAATGAACAATCAGGATCTGATGGAGCAGGAAAAGCGGCTTAAGGAGAGAATGGCGCAGGTTAAACATACGCTTATCGTAATGAGCGGCAAGGGTGGTGTCGGCAAATCAACGGTAGCGGTCAATCTGGCGTACGCGCTTTCTATGACCGGGAAGAAAGTCGGCATTTTAGATGTCGATCTTCACGGGCCGAATATCGCTAAGATGCTCGGTATAGAGAATAAAACGATCATCACCCATGAATCGGGAATAGAACCTGTTGAGGTATGCGAAAATCTTAAAGCGATCAGCATCGCGCTTTTAGGTCACGATCCCGATCAGCCGATCATCTGGCGCGGACCGGCAAAAGCCGGAGTTATCCGGCAATTTTTGAGCGACGTGAACTGGGGTGATCTGGATTATCTGGTAGTTGATTCTCCACCTGGCACAGGGGATGAGCCTTTAAGCGTCTGTCAATTCATTCCAAACGCGAGCGGGATCATCATCGTGACTACGCCGCAGGATGTGGCGGTGCTCGACGCGCGAAAAAGCGTTCTGTTCGCCCATGAGCTTAAAATACCGGTAGTGGGGATTGTTGAAAACATGAGCGGATTTGTTTGCCCGCATTGCCAGGTAGAAACAAATATTTTTAAAAAAGGCGGCGGCGAAAGGGCAGCGAAGGAATTAAGGGTGCCATTCTTGGGCGGCGTGCCATTCCAGCCGGAGTTTGTCGATTTCGGCGATAAAGGCACTCCTTTTGTTTCGTTCCATCATAAATCGAAATCCGCTGACGCGTTTATGGATATAGTAAAGAAAATAGAGGAGTTTATCGGATGAATTTTATATGGGCAATAAGCGCAAGTATTGTAGTCAGCCTGATATCATTCGTGGGCGTTATCACTTTGCTTTTAAAAGAAAACGTGCTGGAGAAAATTCTGCTTTTGCTGATCAGTTTTTCTGCCGGGGCGTTGATCGGAGGAGCGTTCTTACATCTTATCCCGGAGGCTGTAGAAAAGAGCGGGCAGAGCGGAGTCTATTTATTCGTTATCGTTGGGTTTATTTTGTTTTTTATATTAGAGAAGTATTTGCACTGGCGGCACTGCCACAAAGGAAAATGCGACATTCATACTTTTACGTATCTTAATCTTGTCGGCGACGGAGTGCATAATTTCATAGACGGCCTGATTATCGGTTCTTCTTTTGTGGTAAGCGTTAATTTCGGCATTGCCACGTCTTTCGCGATCATCATGCATGAAATACCTCAGGAAATAGGAGACTTTGGGGTTTTAGTCTATGGCGGTTTAAACAAGAATAAAGCGTTATTCTATAATTTCTTATCAGCCATAACGGCTGTTATCGGGACGGTTATCGGTTATGCGCTTGCCAACACATCGGATGATTTCTTGAAGCTGCTTATGCCTGTAGCGGCAGGAGGATTTATTTATATCGCGAGTTGCGATCTAATCCCTGAATTACATAAACAATCGGATATTAAGAAAGCCACGCTTTCGATGGTGGTATTTATTCTTGGCGTGGCGTTTATGTATTTTGCCGCATTGATACATCATTAATACTATGGTTATAAAAATTATAGCGGTGGGTTCCACCAAATGGCAGCGGTTTATTCGTAGATGGGGAGTCTCATTCCTTATCGGTGAAGATGTGCTGTTTGACACCTTTGGCGATCTGCACGCGTTTTTGATTAATATCCGAAAGTTTAACGTTGATATTGCCAAAATTAAACACATTATTTTGTCGCACGATGACTGGGATCACATAGCAGGATTGTGGGATCTCATCCTGAACCGAAACGATATCACAGTATATATTTGTCCCGGGTTTCAGCAGGAAATAAAGGATAGGATTGCCTCGTCCGGGGTTAAGATTGTCGAAGCAGGAGGAGTGACGCACATAAAAGATAATATTTATTCAACAGGCCAGCTTTGCGGGGAGGCTCAAGGCAGAAAGATATACGAGCAGTCTTTGGTTATCAAAACGGGCAACGGATTAGCGGTAATATGTGGATGCGCGCATCCCGGGGTAGTTAATATCGTCCGGTATGCTCAGGAGCGTTTTTGCGAGAATGTTTATTCGCTTATCGGCGGTTTTCATTTGAAAGATAATACTGCACAAGCCAACCGCTGTATTATAATCGATTTGCGGGAGTTTGGAGTGCGCAGGATCGCGCCTATGCATTGCACCGGTGAGGCCGCGACAGAGATGATGCGTAAAGAGTTCGGCCGAGATTTTATCCAAACCGGGGAAGGAAGGAGCATAGAACTATGAAAATAGGAATAATTATTTTAAACAATGATGCGGAGACCTGTTGGAATGCTTTGCGCTATGCCAATTTTGCTCTCGGCCAGAAGGAAGAGGTCAAGATTTTCTTTATGGGCAAAGGAGTTGAATATCAGAAAGTGAGCGCAGAGAAGTTTAATACCATTGAGCAGGCGGATAAGTTCTTAAAATCCGGCGGCAAGATTTACGCCTGCGGAACTTGTATCAAAAGCAGGGAGCAGGAAGGCTCCGAGATGTGCCCGATTTCAACTATGAAAGATATGTACGAAATTGTCAAAGAGAGCGATAAAGTGGTTACTTTTTGAAACAACCTTTTTAATAAATACTGAGGGCTAAAAAATGACTATAGATTTGACCCAATTGCAGCCGGGAGAAACCGGTATAGTAAAAGAGATCCAGGGCGGACATGGTTTGGTAAGTAAGCTTCAAAGTATGGGATTAAGGCCGGGAAAGAAAGTAACTAAGGTAAGTTCTCATTTCTGGCATGGGCCTCAGACTTTAGAAATAGATAATATGCAGATCGCTGTCGGTTTTGGCATGGCCAAAAGGATCTTTATCGAGGTCAAAAGATGAAAATTAGCAAGATTTTGTTAATGGGCAATCCGAATGTCGGCAAGAGTGCGGTATTCTCTAGGCTGACCGGGGCGCAGGTGATGATCTCCAATTATCCGGGAACTACCGTCGAATTTACTCAAGGTAAATTGAAGCTGGGCGAAGAAGATGTTTTGATTGTGGATGTTCCGGGGACATATACCCTGGAAGCGACATGCAAAGCCGAAGACGTGGCTTGTCGGATGGTCCAGGAAGGCGGCTTGATCATTAATATTGTTGATGCCACAAACTTAGAGAGAAACCTTCATTTGACTTTGCAGCTACTGGAGAAAGACATTCCGGTCGTGGTGGCTTTGAATATGTGGGATGACACTAAACACCGGGGGATCTATATTGATGTTAAAAAATTAGAAGAACAGTTGGGAGTGCCCGTAGTTCCTGTGTGCGGGTTGAGCGGAGAAGGGATAAAAGAATTAGTCCGGCGCCTTCCGGAGGCAGAAGTGAAACATTCAGTCGTTTCCTCTGATAACCAAAAATGGGAGAGAATAGGCCGAATTATAGAAGGGGTCCAGAAGTTAACTCATCGACATCATACGCTGTTGGAGATACTGGAAGATTTGAGCATCAAGCCGCTGACCGGGTTGCCGATTGCTCTTGGTATTTTATACTGCGCTTTTTGGGTGATCCGTTTTATCGGAGAAAGTTTGATCGGGTATTTATTTGTGCCTTTGTTCGATAAATTATGGCTTCCGGTGATGATGAAATTGAGCGTGTTCTTAGGCGAGGGAACATTTTTGCACCATATCTTGATCGGTAACCTGATCAACGGCAGCATAGATTTTGGCCAGTCTTTTGGGTTTTTAACTACCGGTATTTTTATGCCTATTGCAATGATTTTGCCTTACATATTTAGTTTCTATTTAATCTTAGGGTTTCTGGAAGATTTAGGATATCTTCCCCGCTTGGCAGTTCTGGTAGATAATCTAATGCACCGTCTTGGCCTGCACGGATACGCGATAATCCCTTTTATCTTAGGGTTGGGCTGCAATGTCCCCGGCGCTTTAGCTATTCGTGTTTTAGAAGAGCGACGCGAGAAATTCATTGCCGCCACTTTAATGGCGATTTCTATTCCCTGCATGGCGCAGATCGCGATGATCGTCGGGTTGGTAGGGCAAAGGGGAGTAAAATACTTAGCGATCGTTTTTGGGACCCTCTTCTTTCTTTTAATTATTAAGGGCTTAATTTTAAATAGAATTTTAAAAGGCGCAAGCCCGGAAATATTAATTGAAATCCCGCCTTATAGAATGCCGCAAATCACCGCTGTGTTTAAAAAGCTCTGGATGCGTTTATCCGGTTTTTTGAAAGAGGCTTTGCCTTTTGTGCTTTTGGGCGTGTTTTTTGTCAATGTCCTTCATGCGTTAAAAGTAATAGATTTCTTCGCTTATATTTTTGCTCCGATTTTGACAAAGTTATGGGGGCTTCCTCAAGAAGCTATCGGGGCTTTAATGGTAGGGTTTTTAAGAAAAGATGTCGCCGTAGGAATGCTGGGGCCGCTTAATCTAACGACCAAGCAATTAGTAATCGGCTCTACGATATTAGCGGTTTATTTTCCTTGCATTGCTACGTATGCAGTCCTGATCCGTGAGCTTGGCGTCAAAGATATGGTAAAAGTTACCGCGATTATGATAATAGTTGCCTTGTCAGTGGGAGCGTTGTTGAATTTTTTCCTTCCTTGAAAAATATGCGAAGAGTATTTTATTTAGGGGTTATTATTATAATAAGCGGTATTTTGAGTTCCTGCACGACCGTTGTGAGAAAACCTTCGGTTCAGCTTCCCCAAGAGATTTGTCCGCAGCCGACCGGATCAGTCTTGAGACACGACGTGTTTCATGTTGTGGCTCCGGGCGAGACGCTTTGGCGCATCAGCAAGATGTATGATGTCCCGATGCCGGATATCCTGCGGGCGAACAGTCTAAAAAATAAAGAAGAATTAAAAAAAGGGCAGCGTCTTTTAGTTCCTGCCGCGGCTCCTATCGCTCCGGTGATCGCTCTTTATCCTTCAGATAAATGGAAATACATTGTCGTTCATCACAGCGGGACCGATGAGGGCAGTTCCCTTGATTTTGATAAATACCACAGTAGTAAAGGATGGGCCGGGGTCGGGTATCATTTTATTATCGCTAACGGCACAAAAACCAAGCAGGACGGCCAGATCGAGGTTTCGCCGCGCTGGATCAAACAGCAAAACGGCGCGCACTGCCAGGCTGGTGGCATGAATTATAAAGGGATAGGCGTTTGTGTGGTGGGTAACTTTAATCAGGAAAGGGTTTCACAAAAGCAAATGGACTCGTTGGTTTATTTAGTAAATACTTTGCGTGAATATTACAATATTTCCAGTAAAAACATTATCGGGCATAGGCAGGTCAGAGGAGCGAAAACGGATTGTCCGGGCAAATACTTTCCCTGGGTAGAGTTTAAAGAACGGCTGCATTGAAAGTTATTTCTGGAAATGTCCGGTGTTTTGAACCAGACAAACTCTAACGGCATGACTTTAAAATAGATAGGAAACTTTAAGACAAAAATGACCGGACAAAACGGACATTTTTCATAGGGACTGACCTATAGGAAAGGCCGAATTTCGTTGCTTACAAAGGTATTTTGGCTATAATAGATAGGTGTAGATTTAGATAGGTCACTCCCCGGTGCCGAAGGGGAGCGACCCCATTTTTTATGTTAAAACTGGTTATTAGTATATTAATTTGCCAGTGCGCAGGTATTATCGGATCTCTTTTTACGATCCGCTCAATTCCTACGTGGTACGCGTTTATCAATAAGCCAACCTTTACTCCGCCCAACTGGGTTTTTGCTCCGGTGTGGACAATTCTTTTTACGCTGATGGGGATTGCAGCATTTCTTATCTGGCGCAAGGGACTACGTACTCCAGGCGTTAAGTATACTTTGAGCATATTTCTTTTGCAATTAGCGCTGAATAGCCTCTGGTCTATTGTTTTCTTTGGAAGTAGATCAATTGTGGGAGGATTAGCGGTCATCGTGTTTTTATGGTTGGCGATAGTTTGGACAATTAAGAGATTCTCTGCTATCTCTAAGCCTGCGGCAGCGTTGCTCATTCCGTATATCGCATGGGTAAGCTTTGCGGTTATTTTGAATGTAGCATTTGAGATTTTAAATTAGCACCTGAACCTATCGGATGGCGGTGTGCACTTTGGTGCAAGGAGAGATTCATGAGGGTCAACGCGCCTAAGTTTATCGTATTTTTATTCTGTTTGTTTGTATTTGGCAGCATATGGTCTCACGCTGTTGCGCAAAGCCAGGCGAAAGTGCTAGTGGTATATTATTCCCGTACCGGTCATACTCAGCTTGTTGCCGATAAATTGGCAAAGAAATTCGGCGCTGACGTAGAGCAGTTAATAGATCAGCATAAAAGAACCGGTTTATTTGGCGCCTCTTCCGCAGGTAAAGACGCCGTTGCGCGCAATACCACGACTATTGACCCCATCAAACACAATCCGAAAGATTACGATATTATTCTTATCGGAGGGCCTTCTTGGTTTGGGAATGTGACTCCTGCAGTAAGGACATTTATCATGCAGAACGATTTATCCGGTAAGAAAATCGGTTTATTCGGCATGTGCCATCTTACGGGTGTTGAACATGCTATTCAAGAGGCCGCTGACTTGATATTAAAAGGTAAAAATGAAAAATTCCCCATGATGCCATTGCGAGAACGCGACCTTGCGGAAGAAGCGTTATCTAAAAAAATCGATTCTTTTTATTCAGAGGTTATGGGAGAAAATGGGAGGGAATAATGGAAAAAGTAATTTCTCTTTCGCGAGGAAATGACCTCTCTGAACTCGGAATATTCTTGATATATTGAGGTATTGCGCATATAATTACCCTTGTAAATTTAGAGAGGTTTCCCCTCGCCTCATACGAGAGGGACCCCAATAATTAAACTCTCTATCACAGAATAGAGAGTTTTTAGGCTATGATCGTAGTATTCGGTCATAGCCTTTTTTATTTGTTTAAGTTTCAAAGGGTTACGGCGTTATTATTTGTGGCATTGTTTCTTTGTAGGAGTCTTGCTCGGGCTGATTAAAATTTGCTTTTAGGCTCAGGCTGATATTGCCGAATTAGGGCCAAATCGTCTCACAGTTTATCCCTGTTAGTTTATAGCTCAATAGAGGCTTCGGGCAGAAGGTAAGAGGCTGAGTTTAGGGATAAACTAGGAATTGAGGATCAGCACTTAAGGGTGTTTTCAAGAGAAGCGTGTACGCTCCATAACGTACACGCTTTTTTATTGACAAGGCTGTTTGATGTGTTAAACTATTATGCACATATGTGCATAATGATAGGAGACAGTCTTGAGGCCGAAGAAAACCAGATGGGTAAAGTGTGTTCCGGGTGAGAGGTGTTTTAAACCGCTCTGTAAACCTCTGAATAAGTTGGAAGGTGTTTATTTAACGCTTGATGAGTTTGAAGCCGTGCGCTTGGCTTGCCTTGAAGGATTAAAGCAGATAGATGCGGCAAAGCTGATGATGATTTCCCGGTCGACTTTCTCTAGGATCATAACTTCGGCACATAGAAAAATAGCCGATGGTTTGGTTAATATTAAAGCAATCAGGATTGAGGGCGGTTGCTGCAAGATTAAACGACGAGGTAAAAAATGAAAGGCTGGAAAAAGTTTCTCTATATATTAGCTGCATTTCTAGCTTGTTTTTACCTGCCGGTAGAAAACATGCGTTTTAACAACGCAGTCTTTGAGGCTTTGGCTCTGGTCAAGTGGTACGCGAGAGAGCATGTGCTTTTGTGTCTTGTTCCGGCATTTTTTATCGCTGGAGCCATCTCGGTATTTGTCAGTCAAGCCTCAGTGATGAAGTATTTCGGGGCTAAGGCAAATAAGTTTCTTTCCTATAGCGTTGCTTCAGTATCGGGTACGATTCTGGCCGTATGTTCCTGTACGGTTCTACCGCTTTTTTCAGGTATCTATAAAAGGGGAGCTGGGCTTGGTCCTGCAGTAGCATTTCTTTATTCTGGGCCAGCTATTAATGTTTTGGCTATCATTCTAACGGCGCGTATCCTTGGCTGGCAATTAGGATTGGCAAGAGCCGTAGGCGCGGTGGTTTTTAGCGTTGTGATCGGACTATTAATGCACCTCATATTTTTAAAAGAGGAAAGGGCACGTCAGGTAAGCGGTGATTTCAATGTAGGGGAAGCAAAGGAAGCACGTTCTTTAGGTAAAACGGTCCTTTATTTTGCTTCGATGGTCGCATTATTAGTGTTTGCCAATTGGGGAAAACCTTTAGCAGGAGATACAGGGATTTGGAGTTTGATATATGCTTCTAAATGGTGGATTACGGGATTCTTTTTAGTGGTCTTAGCCTATTCTCTTTTTAGCTGGTTTAAGAAGGATGAATTAAAGGGTTGGACTGGTGCGACGTGGGGCTTTGCGCTTCAGATATTACCACTTCTTTTAGGGGGAGTGCTTATATCAGGATTTCTTTTGGGAAGGGTTGGACATGAAGGCATTATTCCATCACGGTTTGTTGAGATGTTGGTGGGAGGTAATTCATTTCGGGCGAATTTTTTCTCATCGATTGTGGCGGCGTTTATGTACTTTGCCACACTTACTGAGGTGCCTATATTGCAGGGGCTTATTGGCTCAGGCATGGGCAAAGGGCCTGCGTTAGCGCTTCTTCTGGCCGGACCCGCATTGAGCCTGCCAAGCATGCTCGTTATTCGAGGCGTTATCGGTACCAAAAAAACGGTTGTATATGTGTCTTTGGTTGTGGTTATGGCAACCATAAGCGGAATGATTTTTGGGGTGATGGTTAAATGATAATTAAAAAAAACATCAATCTTACTGAGGATGATTTGCTTAGAGTTGAGCGAATCGTAATCGACAGGGATAAAGACGAGGCTTTGGACTTTGTCAAAGAAGTGATCAAGAAACAAGTTGATAAAGAGAACGCCTCAAAAATGAAGAGGGAAGGGATATAGGAGATAATGAATACTTTTTTAGACGCACTACGTTTTTTCTTTATTATTTTTGCTGAGTTAACCTTGTTGTTTCTTGGTATCAGCACGCTCGTGGGATTAGTATTTGAGTTTGTGTCAGATGAGAAAATACGGCGCTGGCTTTCTCATAAAGGATGGATCGGTAATTTTCTCGGTGCCTCAATGGGCGCCATTACTCCGTTTTGTTCGTGTTCAACGATTCCTATGACTGTTGGGTTGTTGCGAGCCAACGTTCCTTTTGGCGCCACTATGTCGTTTGTTCTAGCTTCTCCATTATTGAACCCGATTATTTTGGCTATGTTTTTTACTTTGCTTGGGTGGAAGGTCTGTGTGATATATGGGGCGGTGACATTTATCGCGGCGATGATCTCTGGTGCGATATTAGAGTCTTTAGGTTTAGCGAAGTATGTTAAGAATGTCCGTATTAGTGGCGGTCATCAGGAACGTGAAAATCTCCCGACATTTGGGAAGAAATTAAAACGTGCTTTTGCCGGTGCTTGGACTGATTTTAGTGGCGTGCTTTTATATCTTGTTGCTGGTGTTGCCATAGGAGCATTTATTTATGGGTACGTCCCAAATGATTTTGTTGCCCGAATAGCTGGCCCTAATAATCCGCTTGCCATCCCTGTGGCCGCCATTATCGGTATTCCGTTGTATGTTCGGGCGGAAACAGTTATCCCTGTAGGATTGGCTTTGACTCAGAAGGGCATGAATATGGGGGCTGTGGTTGCTTTGATAATAGGCGGGGCGGGAATGAGCATTCCCGAAATGAGCATGCTTGTGAGTATTTTTAAGGCTCGTTTAGTGGCGATTTTTATATTTGTGGTGTTTTTGACAGCGGTATTGGCGGGATTTTTGGTCAATTTAATATAAGGAGGATAAACTAATGTCAGAAGAAAAGAAGAAAGGGAAACTTTCTAAGTTTTTGAAGTTATTCGAGCCGAAGAAATCCTCATGTTGTTGTATGAAAATAGAGGAAGTTGTTGATGAAAAGGAAAAGCCGGGTGAGGAGAAGAATAATAAAAAATGCTGTTCTTAATAAGAGGTGAAGAATGAGAATTGAAATTTTAGGCGTCGGTTGTCCTAAGTGCAAACAGCTTACCGCTAATGCCGAAGCGGCGGTTAAGGAATTAAATATTCAAGCCGAAATTAGTAAGGTGACGGATATTGATAAGATTACCGAATACGGAGTGATGATGACTCCTGCTCTGGCGGTTGATGGCGCAGTGGTTTCGGCAGGAAAGGTTTTAAGCAAAGACGATATTAAGAAGATTATTTTAAAATAGGAGGTATTTCAATGGCCAGTAATTGTATGTGTAATGAAGCGGGTGTCTTGATCTTTCCGTGTTCGGGTGGATCGGATGTGGGAGAGTTATCGGATAGAGTAGCACGTAAGATGGCAAAGTGCGGTCAAGCGAAAATGTTTTGTCTTTCCGGCATCGGCGCCCATATCCCTGGCATGATCGAATCCACGAAAGCGGCAAACAAGTTGATTGCCATAGACGGTTGTCCGGTTGCCTGCTCAAAGAAGACGCTTGAACATGCCGGCTTTAAGGTTCTGGCGTTTAACCTCAAAGATATGGGGTTTGAAAAGGGTAAGACTAAAGTTGATGAGGACACTATTGAAAAAGTCGCGTCTAAAATTTCAGGAGGTAAAGTTGAAAAAACTATTTCTCGTAATTCTGGCGGCTGTTGCGGTAATTAGCACAAGTTTTTCAGCTTTTGCCGGAGAGGATAAATCTCCGAGCAAGGTTATTGCCTATTATTTTCATGGACAGATGCGGTGTCCTACTTGTCATAAGTTAGAGCAGTATTCAAAGGAAGCAATAGAAACTAATTTTAAAGATGCGTTCGCAACGGGAAAGCTTGAATTTAAGGTAGTTAATGTGGAAGATAAAGGTAATGAACACTACGGCAAAGATTATCAGCTTTACACAAAATCGCTTATTTTATCTGTAGTCAAAGACGGCAAAGAAATTAAATGGAAGAATATGGATAAGATCTGGGAGTATGTCGGTAATAAGCAAAGATTTATTGATTATGTAAAAAGCGGGGTCGCCGACTTGTTAAAGGAAGCACAATGACAGAGATATTTATAGGGTTTGCGTCAGCATTGTGGCTGGGGATTTTGACATCTATTAGCCCGTGTCCTTTGGCCAGCAACGTGGTTGCAATTTCTTTTCTGTCTAAGAAAATAACGCATCCAGCGCTTGTATTTATTTCAGGATTGGCGTACATGTTGGGCAGGATGTTTTCTTATGCGCTCTTGGGATGGATTATTATCAGTTCTCTTCTAAGCGTTCCCCAAGTTGCCCAATTCCTGCAGAGATACATGGGTAAGGCTCTGGGACCGTTGCTTATTCTTACCGGGCTTATATTACTTGAGATAATTACTATTCGTTTACCGGGGCTATTGCTATTGCAAAAGCATCATAGCAAACTTGCAGAGTCTGGTGCTCCGGGTGCCTTTTTGCTTGGTTTTATTTTTGCTCTGGCATTTTGTCCTATTTCTGCTGCGTTATACTTCGGGAGCCTTATTCCTTTAGCGATTAACAGTAAAGGTGGTATCGTCCTGCCTTTTATTTACGGCATTGGCACAGGGTTACCAGTTCTTGTATTTGCTGTTGCCATTGCCTTAGGCGTGACATCATTAAGCCGCTGGTTTAATAAAATCACGCGCCTTGAATACTATACACGAAAGATTACCGGGATCGTATTTATCCTCGTTGGTCTGTATTACACAGGTATATATATTTTGAGATTATTTTAGGGTGACGAATTGGAAATAGATAAGAGCAAACAATATAAAATCATCGTTTTCCCGAATCAAGATGAGGGCTTAAAAGCCCAGCGAGTTTTAGTTTCTAGAGGCATGGATTTTAAGAATATCTCTACTTTGGCAGTAGTGGTGCCGCAAGAGTATGGTCAAGAAATATGCCAAGCTATTATTAAAGAGGATACGCTTATTAGCGGGTATTATCCGTTCTTATACCGCGATTATGAGGAAGATTTCTTTAAGAGAGTAAAAGATTACAAGATCTCGGAATCTAAGGGCGAGTTCTTAAAAAGTATAACATTATGCTATGTGGCGCCATGCATGGCTGATGAGAAAAAGATAAGGCTTATCGGATATTTTGACCGGGACATAACAGAAGTTTTACCGTATATAAACGCTGTTATTAAAGGAGCCTCATACAATAAGGGCGCTTCGACTTTGACCTATGCGAAAGAGCGTAGGCTGATTAATCTCTACAACATTAAAATTACCATTGCTAAGGCAGACGATATTATTGATGCCTGGCATATTCTAGATGAGATTAAAGCCCTTATTAACAGTACCTATAAGAATAGGGAAAGCATTAAGCCAAATTATGAAGAAAAGGTTAAAGTAACAGCGCTTCAAATTTATGGCTGGCTTCCTAAAACTAATTGTCGGGCTTGCGGCGAGGCTACATGTCTTGCCTTTGCGTGTAGACTATTACTTGGAGAACAGAAACTTTCAAAATGTTTTCCGTTGTCAATGGAGGAGAAGTTTTCAGAGAACAAGAAGATCATGCAAGAGATGGCGGACGCATTAGGCGTTGTCTAGTATAAATAGGAGATAAATATGAGTGAGAGTGTTGTCAAAAAACTTTCGTTTTTGGATAGGTTTTTGACGTTATGGATATTTTTAGCTATGGGTATTGGTGTTCTGTTAGGATATTTCTATCCCCAGATAGTCGGGTTTTGGAATAAATTTCAGGTAGGAACGACCAACATCCCTATTGCTATTGGTCTTATCTTGATGATGTATCCCCCTTTGGCAAAGGTAAAATACGAAGAAATGGGCAGTGTTTTTAAGAACGTAAAAATTCTGACTCTATCGCTTGTTCAAAACTGGATCATCGGCCCTGTCTTGATGTTTCTTTTGGCCATTGTTTTCTTAAGAGGGTATCCGGAGTATATGGTGGGCCTGATCATGATCGGCTTAGCTCGCTGTATTGCTATGGTCATTGTCTGGAATGAGCTTGCTCGTGGTGATACCGAGTATTGCGCCGGGCTCGTAGCATTTAATTCATTGTTTCAAGTTATATTCTTTTCAGCTTATGCGTGGTTTTTTATAACGGTGCTACCGCCATATTTCGGTTTAAAAGGAGTTGCCGTAAATATCAACATTGCTCAAATCGCTAACAGCGTTTTTATTTACTTAGGTATTCCATTCTTGGCGGGAATTATTACGAGAATTACACTGCTGAAACTAAAAAGCAAGAAATGGTATGAGGAGAAATTTATACCTAAGATTAGCCCCATCACTCTTATCTCGTTGTTGTTTACCATCATCGTTATGTTTTCGCTAAAAGGGGAGTATATCGTTAAGATACCTTTTGATGTTGTGCGTATTGCTGTACCGCTTCTAATTTATTTTGTGATTATGTTCCTAGTATCTTTCTATATGGGCAGGAAATTCCATGCCGGCTATGCAAAGACCGCGACACTTTCATTTACAGCTGCAAGCAATAACTTTGAACTTGCGATTGCCGTAGCCGTGGCTGTATTCGGGATAAACTCAGGAGCCGCTTTTGCTGCGGTGATCGGACCCTTAGTTGAGGTGCCGGTACTTATTGGCCTTGTAAATGTGGCCTTATACTTTAAGAGGAGGCATTTTGGTGAATAAGAGGAAGGCACTATTTATTTGCGTCCATAATTCCGCAAGATCCCAAATGGCCGAGGCATTCTTGAAGCAAATGGCCGGCGATAAATTTGATGTAGAAAGTGCCGGTCTTGAGCCGGGAAAGTTGAACCCTATAGTTGTTGAAGCCATGAAAGAAGTCGAAATTGATATATCGCAGAATAAGACCAAGAGCGTATTTGACTTGTACAAGCAGGGTAAGCAATACGATTACGTTATTACTGTATGTGATGAATCACAGTCAGGCGCATGTCCGGTATTTCCTGGTAAGGGGGAGCGGCTTCATTGGGGGTTTGACGATCCTTCTGGATTTCAGGGAACATGGGAAGAGAAACTTGAGAGAACCCGAGAAGTTAGGGATAAGATTAGGCGGCGGATTATTGAATGGCTTAATGAAAAATAATCGATGTCCGGTAAATCGAACCGGACAAGTTTCATCTCTTTAACGTTAAAAGAGTTACGCGATTCTGAGTCAAAAATTACTGGACAAAACGGACATATTTGGCGAGGAAATGGCCTCTCTGAATCGCCATTTTTCCTTGTTAAGAGTTATAAATCAGTTATAATACATACCTAGCAATACAGAGAGGTTTCTCCTCGACTCATACGAGAGGGGGGCATCTTTGTAACCATCTGTGGTATATAGAGTTACATCAACGTCTCGATGGTCGTTGATCGCCGGGGCGTTTTATCCCCTAACGTTTACGCGAGTTAGGGCATTGAGTATTTTTTTCCGTCGATAAAATTCTTCCATAACCGCGCTGTATAACCAACCTCTCTGAATTGGCAAATTTATGTGCGTATTCGGTCAAATGCTATCTTATTTAATGACGGTTATTTAATGCCGATATCGGCGATAATCGTGCATAATTCAATCCAATAAGCGAGTATTAAATAGAGAGTGTTTCTATCTCCAACATTTTCTAAATCGTTGATAGAAGTTGTAATGTTTTCTTATTTTGTTAAAATAGAAATATGAGAATTTATATAATATTAGTATCATTTGTGTGTATTTTTCCCTTGCCTTTAGGATTCTGTGCTCCGGAAGTTGATAGAGGGCTATTCGATAATTATAGGGTAGCATTCGTGATGGTTAATCGATCTTCAGGAGAGGTTATTAATGTTGATCCTGCCTTGAGCGCAGTGCGGTTGTCGCCGTGTTCTACTTTTAAGATATACAATACGCTCATAGGGCTAGAGCTCGGTTTGCTAAGTGGAGCAGACACCCTGTGGTATAAATGGGACGGTGTCAATCGCGCTATGGATGCATGGAATCGTGACCTAACTCTTCGGGACGCGTTCCGAGTATCTGCGGTGCCTGTATTTCAGATCTTGGCGCGCCAAATCGGTAATGAGCGGATGAAAAAGTACATTGATCTCATCGATTATGGCAGCAAAGATATCTCCTCTGGTATTGATACTTTCTGGCTTGGTAATTCCATCGAGATAAGTGCGGATGAGCAGGCCGCACTTTTAAATAAGCTCTTAGATGGTAAACTTCCGTTCTCTCAAAAGAACATCGTTATACTAAAAGAAATCATGGAGGTGGAGAAAACGGAGAAAGGGATACTTTACGGCAAGACCGGTTCTCGTACAGATAGTCAGGGGAAAGGTATCTTAGGCTGGTTCGTTGGATTTCTTGAGCATGGTACTACTACATACGTATTCGCATGCAATATTACTGGAGGCGAAAATCCATCAGGGAAAGTTGCTCGATCAATTGTTGAAAATATACTAACGTCAAAAGATCTGCTTTAATCTAGGTAGCCTGAAAGTGGAAAACAGAGAGTTTTTTCCTCGCTGAGTATATATCCCGTCAGGTACCCTTAAATTTTTTAAGTTCCCACAAATACTCTGTATTTGTGGTGTTTTCTTCCTAGGGTGCACCTGAATCCTCTGGATTCAGGTGCCAATCCTTATTAAGAAAGATTAACTTTACGTAAATGCTCTGCATTTGTATTGGAGAGTTTAAGGCCTATGATCGCAACAGCGGTTATAGGCTTTTTTATTTTTCTGCTCTCAGAGAGTGATTCTATGGTGAGCCATTTTTGGAAATCCTTACGCGGTTTACCTTTTGAATTTGCGCGTAGCTGTTTACAGAGAGGGCTTCGCCTTGTCGAATATTACTGCCCGTTTTTATCGGAGATACCTCTTGTAGTTAACACGCACAATGATATAATATAAGTAATATAAATTATATAAGTGGTCCAGAAATTATAGATATTTCTGGAGGAACTTTTGATGGTCGGGCCGCCATCTTGCAGTTTTACTGCAAGGTGGCGGTTTTATTTTTGAGGAGAAAAAAGATATGAAGCGGTTATTGATATTTATTTTGCCCATTCTGATTATTGTTGCCATTAGTTTTACGGTTTTCGGAATTATGCAGATTCGTTTTACTCAAGAAAAACTGATGGATGACCTTCAGAAAAAGGCCAGAGCCGTAGCTGAGAGTATCGATTTTTCGGCAAAGACTATTCTTCTGAATAACGATTTAAAATCGGCAAGTCGTCTTGTTGAAAGTTTCCAAAAGAGGGAGAGGTTGCAAGGTTGTATTATTTACGATAAAGAAGGTAACATCTTTGCGATTACGGAAAGATTCTCTGATTGGAAAATTCAAGAAAAACCGTATCTTAAAGATGTACTCATGAGTAAAACTCCACGCGGGGCGTTGGAGAATTTTAAGGATTACTCAGTATATAGTTATATTATTCCTGTAAGAGATGATGAAAATAATATCTTAGGTATGGTTGAGGTTATTTATGATACTTCATATGTTTTTACAACCATGACTGATCTTTGGCGGCGGTTAAGCATTTCTCTGATATTCTTGTTGACCTTAATTGTTCTGATCATGGTTTTGATTCAAAGACAAATATTTACGTTGCCTGTTGTCAGACTTACAGAATGGTTTCAACATTTTCAAAGAGGGGAGACCGATGCGTTACGTCCTTTTGCGGAAAAGGGGGAATTTGGTAGGCTCATAAGCGAAGTTGAACAAGTTGCGTTAAGTTTACGTGTAGCCAGAAAAGCTGTTTCTGAAGAGGCACAGGTTCGTATTAAGAAAGACGAGTTATGGACGGAAGCTAAGTTGAAGGATCTTGTGCATGCAAAATTGGGGGACAATGCTTTTGTGGTGGTTTCTAATAGAGAGCCTTATATGCACATTATGGATGAATTAACGGGAAAGCCCAAATGTATTCGCCCGGCAAGCGGTGTTGTTACAGCGATAGATCCTATTTTACGTGCGTGCGGTGGTACGTGGGTTGCTCACGGAAGCGCTAATGCTGATAAAAATTTTGTTAACTCGAAAGATAAGCTTGGAGTGCCACCGGAAGATAACCGCTATATATTAAAAAGAGTTTGGCTTACTAAGGAAGAAGAGGAAGGGTATTATTACGGCTTCTCCAATGAGGGGTTGTGGCCGTTATGCCATGTTACTCATACGCGTCCGGTATTTAGAGAATCCGATTGGAAAATGTATAAAGAAGTGAACCGGAAATTTGCGCAAAGTGTATTAGATGAGTTGCCGGCAAAAAATCCGCTGGTGTTTATTCAGGATTACCACTTTACCTTGCTTCCTAAAATGATTAAAGAAAAGCGTCCGGATGTTAAAATAGCGCTTTTTTGGCATATTCCTTGGCCGAATCCCGAAGTATTTGCAATATGCCCGTATCATATGGAGATTTTGGACGGAATGCTTGGTTGTGATCTCATTGGATTTCATGTGCAGAATCATTGCAATAATTTTCTTGATACTGTTAATAGGCTGATGGAGTGCCGGGTAGATACAGAGAAATTCAGTGTTACTAGTAAAGGCAAGGAAACATTTATTAGATCGTTTCCGATAAGCGTTGATGCTTCAATGCCAGCAGGAAAAAATGAATCTGTCGAAGTTGAAATACGCAAGATCAGGGAAGAATATGAATTGCAGGATATGGTGATAGGGGTTGGAGTTGAAAGAATTGATTATACGAAGGGTATTATCGAACGGATCATGGCGACTGATCGTTTTCTTGATAAATATCCCGCGTATAGAAAGAAATTCGTGTTTATACAGTTGGCTGCACCAAGCAGAACGCATATCAAGCGTTATCATGAGTTGATGGGTGAAATCGATGAATTGGTTGAAAAAACTAACTGGAAATATTCTGATGGGAACTGGAAACCGATTATATATTTAAAACGCCATTTCTCTCCGGAAGAAATAAAGCCGTATTATGCGTTGGCTGATTTTTGTGTGGTTAGTTCACTGCATGACGGTATGAATCTGGTGGCTAAGGAATATGTTGCGTCAAGAAGTGATATCAGCGGAGCACTCATTTTAAGTAAATTCACAGGCGCGGCTCGAGAATTGACAGATGCGGTATTAATCAATCCCTATTCCATAGAGGAATTTGCGGATGCGATAAAATTTACCATTGATATGCCTATTCAGGAAAAAAAGAGGCGTATGGAAAATATGCGAAAAATTGTTTCTGAAAATAATATTTACAAATGGGCGGGCAGTATTATGACCGAACTTACTTCCTTAAAAAAGACATAAAAAGGGTGCGTTATGCAATATGCATTTAAAAATTGGGAAACGCTTGAGGATAAGCTTAAAGGAAAATATATCTTCCTTTTTCTTGATTACGATGGCACGCTGACTCCTATTGTAGAAAAACCGGAATTGGCGGTGTTGTCAGGTGAGACTAGGGAAATTTTGAAGAAATTATCTGAAAAGCCATGTTGTAAGGTGGCAATCATTAGCGGTAGAAGTCTCCAGGATGTCAAGAGTAAGCTGGGTTTACGGGATCTTATTATTTCCGGGAATCATGGATTAGAAATTGAGGGACCCAAGATTCAATATATAACTCCGATTTCAGGGGCGTATAGAAAAATTCTTGATGATATAAAAATTTTTTTGGGGAAGAAAATAATTCCTTATAAGGGTGCATCTATCGAGGATAAGGGGCTTGCTTTGACGCTTCATTTCCGGCAGGTTCCAGAAAAACTAGTTCCTATGGTAAAAGCTGCTTTTCATGAGGCCGCTATTTATTATTTAGTAGAGAATAAAATTAAAATTAAAACTGGAAAAAAGGTTCTTGAGGTAAGGCCAATCTTGCAATGGGATAAGGGCGATGTTGTTTTATGGCTTTTGGCAAGGCAGAAATTTGCCAAGTCTGATGCCGAGGTTTTACCGGTGTATATAGGTGATGATAATACTGATGAGGATGCTTTTAAAGCGCTGCAGGATTTCGGTGTAACAATCTTTGTAGGTAAACCTGGAGCATCTAATGCGCAATATTATGTAGGAAGTACTGATGAAGTAAGAGAGTTGCTTGAAAGAATCCTAAAGATTCAGGAGAAAACAGACTCATGCAAGAGTTGATAAGAGCAAAAGAACCCTTTCATTTTCATACACGGTTACATTTGTCCGAGTTGACCGGTCTTAGGGCAACAACATTAGGACAGCTGTTGACTCTTATCAAGACAGTCCCCGGGGCAAGTATTTATCATCATACACATCGTTTTCTTCAACAACATCAAAACCTTTCTCCCGAGCCTCCCAATGATTTTGCATATTGGGTGACGGAAATCCTGGGGGATGACGAGTTGGGAGAGAAATTAGCGAGTATTAATGTTATTCAATATTCTACGATACGCAATCTTCGGGATAAAATCGCGTCTACCATTGAAGAACATCTGCAAACCAATGCTTTCGCAAAACTTAGATTCGCAAGTAGTGGAGAGGAATTCCATTTTATGAAATCGGTGAGTTTTGTTCTTCCTACTGGGTGTAGCGCGATGGATTTGAAAGAGTTTAGTGAGAATCTGCGGAAAATCACGGTCGACTCCATATATTTTCATATTTTTGAAGCACGGTTACGTCTTGAACGTGGCGAAAATGATTTTTCAAACTGGATTGAAAATTCATTGGGGGATAAGGACTTGGCAAATGAGATTTCAAGTCTAGATCCCTATACGCAGACACTCGAGAATCTCAGAAGAACATTGGTTCGTATTATTGATAAAAGAATGGGATTGTAGTATGGCGACTATAGAAGAATATATTCCGATAGTTGGACAATCTGTTATTGATGATCTGCGTCTTATAGCTCAAAAATTGCAAGGCAAGATTATTCAAAATATTAATTCCACAGCCGTAGGAGGAGGCGTCGCCGAGATATTAAATCGCATGGTTCCTTTATTAAAGGAAATAGGGGTTGATACACGCTGGGATTTAATCAGGGGAGGCGAACAGTTCTTTGAAGTTACAAAAAAGTTCCATAATGCTTTGCATGGGAGTTCTGAGATAATAACGCAGCATGATTTCGATGTGTTTATGGCAACGAGCCAGACGAATATTGATGAGGTTGTTATCAAGGGAGATATTGTTTTTGTGCATGATCCACAACCGATTGCATTAATAAAAAAGAAATCAGGGAATAAATGGATTTGGCGATGCCATATAGATATATCAAATCCTAACCAAAAGGTTTGGGGTTTTCTGATGAATTTTATTGATAAATATGATTCAGCGGTATTTTCAGCCCCGGGTTTTTCGCCTCGGTTACCTATTAGGCAGTTTTTAATTGCACCTTCAATTGATCCGTTAAGCGATAAAAATAAGGATTTGCCGCAAGATGTGATAGATGGCGTGTTAAGAAAATATGAAATATCTAAGAACAAACCTATTGTAACCCAAATTTCTCGTTTCGATAGATTAAAAGATCCTGTCGGGGTTATTGAAGCGTATCAGCAAGTGAAACGTTATATCGATTGTCAGCTTATTCTTGCTGGAGGAGGAGCGAGCGATGATCCTGAAGGCGCAAAGGTACTCGAAGAAGTTAAGGAAAGGGCAAAAAAGGATCGAGATATTCATATTTTGTTATTGCCTCAGAACGACATAGAAGTGAATGCTTTACAGCGAGCCTCAACCGTAATAATCCAGAAGTCGCTCAAGGAAGGATTTGGCTTAACGGTATCAGAGGCCCTTTGGAAAGGAAAGCCTGTTGTTGCTTCCAATGTAGGCGGGATACCTCTGCAAGTTAAACATAAATATTCAGGATTACTTTGTCATTCGGTTGACGGCGCTGCGTTTGCTATTAAACAGCTGCTTAATAGCCCTGAATACGCCAAGAAAATGGGTGAAAACGGTAGGGAACACGTTCGTAACAATTTTCTTATTACGCGGCATCTGAGAGACTATATTCTTTTGTTTCTTTCTTTGTTTCATGGTGAAGATGTGGTGTATTTATAGCGGACGGTGGTCAATGCCCGCGAGCTTAAAACAGATACCAGCCGGTATTATGATTGCGGCGGAGCGTTTTTGTTTCTTTACTCACTGCTCAATTGCTATAAAAAGTTAAGGAGATAGACATTTCTCCATATAGTCTATTATGACATCAACGATACGGCTACGGATAGTCTTAATTTCTCTCCTGTTTGCTTTGGTCGCAATTGTTTATATGAACAGTTTCGACGCTCCGTTTGTTTTTGATGGAAAAGGTGCCATAGAAAATAATCAGAGTATCCGGAGTTTATTTCCGCTGGGTAAATTTCTTCATGGTACTTCTCGTCCGATTGTTAAATTTTCCTTTGCATTAAATTATGCTATCCATAGATTAAATTTGAAGGGTTTTCATTTGGTTAATCTTGCGATACATTTTTTAGCGGCGCTTGTACTTCTCGGAATAATCCGCCGTACGCTTTTAAGTAGGAAAATTCCCTTATTCCCAAGGTATTACCGGAAAGGAATTGCTTTTTCAACGGCTCTTCTATGGGCCATCCATCCTCTTCAGACTGAGAGTGTGACGTATATTTTTCAGCGGTCAGAATCTCTCATGGGTCTTTTTTATTTATTAACTATTTACGCAATAATCAGAGGTATGAATGGCGGGGGTATTCAACGCTGGTGGTTTTTTCTTGCGTGTTTTTTTTGTACGGCTGGTATGGGGTGTAAGCCCGTAATGATAACAGCTCCGATTACTGTTTTGGTGTATGATCGGATATTTTGGGCGTATTCCTGGGGTGAGATTTGGGAAAAACGCCGGTATGTATATTTGGGGCTAGCATTGTCATGGATTGTTTTGATCTTAATTAATGTGGGGCAAAATGAGTCGAGTTCTACGGTAGGGCGGGGGCTTCGTTCTGTCACTTCTTTGAGTTATGCTGCTGTTCAGCCCGCTTCCATTCTTCATTATATCAAACTTTCTTTTTGGCCGGATAAGTTTGTGTTGGACTATGGCTGGTCGTTTGCACGTTCTATTTCTGCAAGCATTTTTCCCGCTTTGACGATTTTTAGTCTTATAGGAATATCTGTTTGGCTCTTATTTCGCTCTCCCCGGATAGGATTTTTATGCTTTTGGTTTTTTTTCCTTTTGGTTCCGACTTCCAGTTTTTTCCCTTTGGCTGACCCGGTAGTTGAACATCGAATGTATCTGCCCCTGGCTTCCGTGGTCCTCGGTACAGTTTTATCCGTGGTATTTTTTGTACGAAAAGTAGTTAAGAAATCGCGGTTACGTTTTGCTATATTTATGGTTTTGCTGGTTGCTGTTTCTCTGGCGCTAGGTGTCCGAACAATATATCGTAATGCTAAATACCGGAGTCGTCTTTCGATTTGGGAGGATGTAGTAGCTAAGTGCCCGCGTAACCCCCGCGGGCATGCTAATCTGGCGGGATGTTTAGTTGATTCTGGGGAGATTGAAAAAGCCATTGCGCATTCTAACATGGCATTATATGGTCCTAAAGGCCGTCTTAAAGTTTTAGGGGATGCTGCCGCGCGAATACACTACAATCTTGCGTTAGTGCTGGAGCAGTATGGAGATAGAGAAAGAGCGATGCGTCATTATCAAGAAGCAATAACAATAATGCCGTCGTATATTGATGCGTATAATAATTTAGCGATGCTTTTAGTTGATTTGGGGTATGTTCAGGATGCCTATGAGTATCTGATAAATGTTATTAAGAAGTATCCTTATGATGCTCGGCTGTATGTTAACCTTGGAATTATCCTGGAGAGCCTTGGGAGGGAAGAGGAAGCTCTTGAGCAATATCAGAAAGCTTTGATGATTAATCCTGGTTGTAGCCAAGCATATAACAATTTAGGAGTATTTTTTGCATCTCGAGGGGACCTGGGGAAAGCCGGTATTTATTTTGAAAAGGCGTATATTTTATCCCCAGAAGATAGCGTAATAAATCAGAATCTCCTTGAATTAAAGGATAAGTGATTGTTTGAAGCTTTACAATGTTTTTAGCGTATTGTTTTTTTTGCGTTTGTTATAAGTGAATGTTGATATTGCGGTAAAAATGTTGCGAGATATTTTGAAAAGGAGGATAAAATGCTAGAGAATTTGTCTCGAGATTGGCCGGTATTCCTTATTGTGGTTTTGTTTACGTCTGCTGTCATTTATCTTATTATTGATGGTTATAGGCAGGAGAAAACAAACAGCCTTAATAGTGATAAAAACAAGGATAAGAAAGAGCAGGGGAAGTCGTCTGATGTTAATAATCAAAAAGTATAAATGGTTAATGAGACTTTTGAAATTATGAAAGAACTTTGGTATTCGTTACCTGCTGATGAAGTTGTTAAGCGGCTTGAAGTAAATGTTTCTGTTGGCCTGTCATCGGATGAGGTTCAGAAACGTAGGGCTCGTTTTGGTTTAAATCAAATTACTCCCAAGAAGGGCACTCCCTTGTGGCTGCGTTTTCTATTGCAATTCAACCAGCCGCTCGTATATATTCTTCTGGCGGCAACAATAACGACGCTTTTTTTAAAAGAATGGGTTGATGCTTCGGTAATTTTCGGAGTCGTTTTTATTAATGCTATCGTCGGTTTTTTACAGGAAACCAAGGCTTTAAAAGCCCTGGAGGCTCTCTCTCGTTCTATGACTTCTTCTGTTTCCGTATTCAGAGACGGCAAGGAACAGCATATTTCATCTACCGCGTTGGTTCCTGGGGATGTGGCCATGATCGCTTCCGGTGATAAGATTACGGCTGATATGCGTCTTGTTTATAGTCGGGACCTGCAAGTCAATGAGTCTCCTCTTACGGGTGAGTCTGTGCCGGTTGAGAAGCAAATCAATGCTCTCGACGCTAAAACTGTTTTAGCAGATAGGTTAAATATGCTTTACGCGTCTACGTTTGTTACCTATGGAAGAGGGAAGGCTGTTGTTACCGCCACAGGAGATGCTACTGAGGTCGGGCGTATCTCAGAGTTAATTACTACTGCTGAGGATCTAGAAACGCCTCTTACAATTAAAATAGCACACTTTAGTCAATACCTATTATTCGTTATTATGGGCTTGTCCGTCGTTACTTTTGTTGTGGGAGTAATGAGGGGTGAATCTGCCGTGGAAATGTTTATGGCCGCGATCGCGCTTGCGGTAGGGGCGATACCGGAAGGACTGCCCGCGGCGGTAACGATAACACTCGCGATAGGCGTGTCAAGAATGGCTAAGCGACGCGCTATTATTCGAAAGCTGCCGGCAGTGGAGACGTTGGGTAGTACCGGCGTTATTTGTTCTGATAAAACGGGAACACTTACTGAAAATCAAATGACTGTACAGGAGATATTTTCTGACAGTCAGATATACAATGTTTCAGGGGTGGGGTATGGTTTTGAGGGATCTATTCAAGAGCTTTCGCATAAATCAGGGGCGCTATCTTCCGTAGCTCTGAAAGAATGCTTGATAGCCGGCCTCTTATGTAATGATAGCAGGATCGTGGAGAAAGAAGGATTGTTTCAGGTGGAAGGGGATCCGACAGAAGCAGCCCTTATTGTATCCGCGAATAAAGCAAAGAGTTTATTTGTCGAGGGCATGCCGGAGTTGCCCCGTAAAGATTCTATCCCTTTTGAATCAGAATATCAATATATGGCGACCTTTCATGTTTTACCCAATGGAGATGGGGTTGTTTACTTAAAAGGTTCTGTAGAAAAAGTTTTAGCCAAATGCGTTGATTATTTGGATGAAAATGGAGATATCCGTCCTTTGAAACGCGCTCTTATTGAACATCAGGTTGAAATTATGGCGTCAAAAGGCCTTAGAGTGCTTGCCTTTGCCCGTGGCAGTATTTCTTCGCAGAAAGGCAGGCTTGATCACGGCGATATTACTGAATCTTTGACATTCTTAGGATTACAAGGCATGATAGATCCTCCTCGGAAAGAAGCGATCGAGGCTGTGCGGCGTTGTCATTCGGCTGGGATATTGGTTAAGATGATAACCGGAGACCATGTATTGACGGCCAAAGCCATTGCTGATCAATTAAACCTTAAAAGTCGGCTTGGGCCTGGAGATTCAGCTATAAGTTTGGCAGCGTTAAGCGGAAGCGAGCTCGAGACTATGAATGACGAGGATTTGCAGAAATCCGTTGATCGAGTTAGCGTTTTTGCCCGTGTGACGCCGGAACAAAAGTTACGCCTTGTTAAAGCGATCCAAACAAGAGGCTATATTGTGGCTATGACTGGAGATGGTGTGAATGATGCTCCGGCGCTTAAACAAGCCAATATAGGTATTGCTATGGGGCGTACAGGCACGGAAGTTGCTAAAGAAGCGGCGGATATGGTGTTAATCGATGATAATTTTGCTTCAATTGAGGCCGCGGTAGAGGAGGGGCGTTGCGTCTTTGATAACTTAAAGAAATTTATTGTTTGGACATTACCGACAAATTTAGGCGAAGCGCTTGCTATTATGGTTGCTATTTTTGCAGGTATGGTGCTTCCTGTCGCGCCGGTGCAATTACTTTGGATAAACATGACTACCGCTTTATGCTTGGGCATGATGCTAGCTTTCGAGTCTAAGGAACCCGACTTGATGCAACGACCGCCCCGTGATCCCAAAACGCCAATTATGACGGGGGACCTTATTGCGCGGACATTCTCTGTTGGCGTGCTTTTAGCTCTGGGGGTTTTTGGTCTATTTTTTTACGAAAGAAATAGCGGATTCAGTGTTGCAGAATCGCGCACCGCTGCTGTCGGTGTTTTGGTTATAGGCGAACTTTTCTATCTTTTTAATTGCCGTTCCTTGGTGAAGTCAATGTTTACTCTGGGGGTATTTTCGAATCGTTGGTTGATTTCCGGGGTTATAATCATGATAGGCTTGCAGATGCTCTTTACGTATTCCCCTGCCATGAACCGCTTTTTTCATAGCGCGCCGATTTCGTTTGCTGCTTGGGTGCGGATTTTCTTGATAGGGTTATCGGTTTACATTATTATAGAAATTGAAAAGAAGATTCGTGTTTATTTGGTTAATAGAAAGAAGGCGTAATTCCTCTATTACGGGGATCTGAATTTTTTAGCGTTAATGTTCGGATCAAAGAAAGTAGGTAATTGTATTCTTTGATCTATCTCTGGTAATGAAATTAAAAGTCATAATACATATTGCTCTCCTTGCAGTACTGGAGCGATTAACAGCTATAATCAAAACATCGATTATAGCTGTTTTTATCTGGAGATGTCAGAGGGTATGTTTTAAAAATAGAAAAAAATAGTTGACAGAACGTGTAATATAACGTATTATTACGATATAACGATTAAGGAGAGAATCGATGAATATTGATTATGCAAAAGATAGCGAGCTGTTGAAAGCTCTTGGGCATCCAATACGTCTGAGGATGGTAGAGGGGTTGCTTGGCCAGGAATGTAACGTGAAAAAAATGGTTAAAGCGCTTGGCTTGCCGCAGTCAACCGTATCCCAGCATCTTGGTATTCTCAAAAGCAGGGGGATCGTGCAGATTCGTAAAGAAGGTGTGAAAACATGTTACAGGGTTACTGAAGCTCGGATTGCTGAATTAATGAAAGTGTTAAGAAAATAATTTTTTATAGTAATAAACGTATTATTGTGATAATGCGTTTATAAGAACGGAGATTGCTATGTCTAAAGAAAAGGCCAGGGCACATTTTCTAGGTCAACAGGGGCATAAGAAGTTGAATTGCGGACAAACCATTGTTCATGCGTTTAAGGATAAGTTTTCGCTTTCGGATGAATTAATTGCCCAGTTTGAGGGGTACGGGGGCGGGAAGGCTCCTGAAGGGCACTGCGGAGCGTTTTATGCGGCTAAGGTTATTTTAGAAAAACATGATTCGAAAAAACTTAAGGATTTCGAGCAAATACTTATCACGCATGCAAATTCGACGAAATGTAAAGAAATTCGCTCATCCCGTAAACTTACCTGTATGGATTGCGTAGAAAAAGCTGCCGAGGCTTTAGAAAATATTTAACGCTATGGCAAAAGGAGTTATTATGAAAGTATTATTAGGTATAGCGATAGGTGCGGCTGTTGGTTTTGCAGTTGGGTATTTTGGCAGATGTGCTTCAGGTACGTGTCCGCTAACCAGTAACCCTTGGATTAGCACGGTAGTGGGGGCATTATTTGGCTTGTTTTTGGTAGCTTCCCGATAAGTCTTTTTAAGTTGTAATTTTAGACCTATTTGATAGTATAATGTTAGGATGAAAGGAAGAATGTTGAAAAATATACGTGTTTTATTCTTTTTAGTAATTTTTCTAGGTTTTCTTTGTCCTTTATATGCTTCTGATGAAATAGCCACTTCAAAACCTCTAACTTTTAAAGAATTCTACGGAAAAGTTTTAGTCTATTATCCTCAATTAAAGCAGCAGGACGCCAATGTTAATTTGGCTATTGCCCATAAGCTTCAGGCGGTATCAGGTTTCTTGCCGCGGATACAAGGAATTACTTCGGTTACGCGGGGGGATGACCCGGTGTTTGTATTTGGAAGTTTATTGCATGAAGGAGCTTTTACTTTAGATAATTTTGATCTTAACCGTCTTAATACGCCTCGTCCGCATACCACGTACAATGCTTCTTTAGAAGGCCAGATGCCGATTTTTGATGCTTTTCAGACAATTTCTCGGGTTCGTTCGGCAAAACTTCAAATTGATTCAGCTCGTTTTGAAGCATCATTTACTAAGATGGAAGCATTTCTTGTAGCTGCCGAAGCATATCTTCGGGCTATTGCCGTTGATAAGCTGCTTGCGACTGTAAACGAAGTAAATGACGCAAGCGCAGGAGATATAAAGCAGGCTGAAGACTTGAAAGATAAAGGGCTTATTCTAGGAGCTGATTTTTATGCAGCAAAAGTAATGCATGGTAATATTATTCAGCTTAAGAATCAATTATTGCGAGAGAAGCAAGCAACGCGTATTCTTCTCAATATTTTGATGGGTCAAGACCCTTTTAAGCCCTTTGAGATACAGGGGAATTTAGTGGAAAATACCCATGATGTTAAACAATTACAAGGATGGCTTGATCAGGCCTACAAATCTCGACCTGATATTGCGGCTATCGATAAAACAATTCAGGCGCAAGGTGTTGAGGTCACAAGAGAAAAATCGACAATCTTGCCGCGGCTTGATGCTTTTGGAGAAGCCAGGGACGATACCCATAATTTTAAATCTGACGGCGGGCAGAATTATATTGTCGGTCTCAAGGCGCAGATGGATCTTTTTGACCCGTCATATTCATCTCGCGTGCGAGTTTCTAAGGAAACGTTAAAGAAGCTGGAATCCGATAAGCTTATTCTCAGGGATTCCATTACGAAAGACCTGGCGAACGCATATGCTCATTATCAGACGGTGCAAGATAATCTTCCGGTAACCCAGAAGATGATGGATGATGCCAAACAAGCGGTTGATTTTATGTTGCCGCTTTATAGAGAAGGTAGGAAATCTATCGCAGACTTGCTTCAAATCCGCACTTCTTATCTTAATGTAGCCAAAGGATATTATGCTTTGGCTACAGACACGAAAGCATCCTGGACCAGGCTCTTGTTTTTATCCGGCCAGCTTGATGAGCCGCGCATGAATGAAGTCGTAAAATCAATCGGGGAATAACTGTTATGCAGAATACGGTTCCGCATAGATTGGGTTTTTTAGGCAATGTTATTAATACTTTTGCGCGTTCCAAAATCACACCTCTTATAATAGCTGCATCGCTTGTTCTCGGGCTTTTTGCCGTTGTTAATCTCCCTCGTGAAGAAGAGCCTCAGATATCAGTTCCCATGTTTGATATCTTTGTCTCGTATCCCGGAGCTAGTGCTCAGGAGGTTGAGCGTAGAATCATTAATGTCGGAGAGCGCACGCTTTGGGAGATATCCGGAGTTGAATACATTTATTCTACTGCCGAATCAGACGGTGCGATGTTCATCGTGCGTTTCAAAGTTGGAGAGAATGTAGAAAAAAGCCTTATTAAACTCTATACAAAAGTACATTCTAATCTGAATTTGTTACCCGCAGGTGCAACTCAACCGTTTATTAAAGTTCGTTCTATTGATGATGTGCCAATTCTTGCTTTGACGTTCCACAGTAAAACTCGAGATGCTGTATCGTTACGTAAAGTGGTTGCTGATCTTCAGACACTGATAAGTTCTATTCCTGATGTTTCCGAGTCAACTATTACCGGCGGGAGGAAGCGTCAATTTCAGGTTTTTCTTGATGAGCAAAAATTGAAGGAAAGATTTCTTAATCCTGCCGAGATAAGCGATCTTATCCAAAAAGCAAACGTTAAGGTTTCTGCGGGTCATTTAGAAAGTAAGCCGGATTTATTGAATGTTGAGGCAGATGCTTTTTTCCGTTCAAAGTCAGATTTAGAGAATTTGGTTGTGGGGGTAAGCCAGGGTGGTATTGTTGCGCTTAAGGATATCGGTCGCGTTGTCGATGGTCCGGATGAAGAAGAAAGTGCTGTTAATGTTCGCTATGGCAATGTTTCTATTGAGAAAGACAAAGGGCCGTTTAACGCGGTAACACTTTCGGTTTCAAAGAGGAAGGGTGCCAATGCTACGCGTCTTTGTCAGAAAATACTTTCAAAAGTGGAGAGTTTACGCGGTAGCGCTATTCCTCAGGATGTTGAATTAACCGTAACCCGCGATTACGGAGAGACCGCAAACGAGAAATCAAATGAGTTATTGTATCATATGGCGCTTGCGATCTTCGGAGTAAGCGTTTTGATTGCTTTATCTCTCGGTTTGAGGGAATCAGGGGTTGTTGGTATAGCTATTCCTATGACGCTATCTTTGACATTGGCAGCATTTTATTTTATGGGATTTACCTTAAACAGGATTACGTTATTCGCTCTCATTTTTTCAATAGGAATTCTTGTTGACGATCCAATAGTGGGTGTTGAAAACATAGTGCGCCATTTACGTATGTCTCAAAATAAGGGCCGGCCGCTCCTGGATGTTACAATTGAGGCAGTTAAAGAGGTTGGGAGTCCACTTATTTTGGCAACTCTTGCGGTAATTGCGGCAATCTTACCTATGGCGTTTGTTAGGGGGCTCATGGGCCCGTATATGCGTCCGATTCCCATTGGAGCAAGTCTCGCCATGGTATTTTCGATGATGGTTGCTTTTGTTGCTACTCCTTGGGCAGCGTACAGAATATTGGGAAGTGCGCACGTAAAAGGGAAACTCAAAGGCCATGGGGAGGGAGAAGAAGATGATTTTCTCACTCGCCTGTATCGTTCATACATGAATCCCTTGATTTATAAGCCAAAGGTTCGTAAGAAATTCCTTAAGATTTTAGGCGGATTGCTTATTTTTGCCGTGTTGCTTGTACCTTTACGGCTGGTAAAGGTAAAGATGCTTCCTTTTGACAATAAGAATGAATTCCAGGTAGTGCTTAATATGCCGGAAGGCACTCCGTTTGAAAAGACGAACGCTGCGCTTGAGGAGATGGCTCAATACTTGGCTACTGTTCCTGAAGTAAAAGACATCGAAGCGTATGCTGGTGCAAGTGCTCCCTATAATTTTAACGGGCTTGTGAGGCATTATTTTTTGCGTTCTAAAACCAATCAGGCTGATTTGCAGGTTAATCTTGTGGGGAAGAATTTTCGCAAACGCCAAAGTCATGATATAGCGAAAAGCGTCCGGCCAAAAATCCACGAAATTGTTAGTAAATATGGCGGACATGTACAGGTAGCGGAAGTCCCTCCTGGACCGCCGGTATTGTCTACGCTTGTTTTTGAAATCTATGGTCCTAGCCTCGAAGGGCAAAATGCACTCGCCAAGAAGGTTGAAGATATTCTTAGTGATAATAAGGGAGTTACAGATATTGATACCTATGTAGCTTCAGACGAAAAGCTCTTGAGCCTGAGGGTTGATACTCAAAAGGCGTCTCTTAACGGGATTCCTGTTTCTTCAGTGGCGCATACCATTGCCTTGGCCATTCATGGAAAGGCAGTAGATCTGGCGCATTTATCAGATGAGTATGAACCAGTTGAAATTATTGTTCGGTTGCCTAAGGATAAGCGAGAAAATCTCGACGCACTTTTAAATATTACGCTTCTGTCAAGGTATGGCCAGCCGATTGCGCTTAAGGATCTGGTTGTTGTTGAGGACCGTATTAAAGATAAGCCGATTTATCATAAGAATCTTATGCGCGTTTCGTACGTGATAGCTGATGTGGCCGGTAAATTTGAAAGCCCGGTATACGCTATCCTTGATTTAGGAAAAGGAATTAATAAACTCGTGTTACCTTCGGGCGCGGAAAAGCCGCAAAAGAAAATCGAGCAGCTTTTTACCAATCAGCCCGCGTCAACAGATAAATGGTCGATGAAATGGGATGGGGAATGGCAGGTGACTTATGAGGTATTCCGAGATTTAGGAATAGCATTCGCCGCGGTGCTTATTTTGATCTATGTGCTTGTTGTGGGGTGGTTCCAGTCGTTTAAGACACCGTGGATTATTATGCTTCCTATCCCGTTAACCTTAGTAGGCATTTTACCTGCACATTGGATATTTGGTGTGTTTTTTACCGCTACCTCAATGATAGGAATGATTGCAGGAGCGGGGATTGTGGTGCGGAATTCGATCATATTAGTCGATTTCATACAATTACGAGTTGCTCAAGGCATGCCTCTTGAAGAAGCGGTTATAGATGCGGGTGCAAAACGTTTTCGCCCTATGTTGCTTACTGCTGCTGCGGTTGTAGTAGGCGCTTCGGTAATCCTTTTTGACCCGATCTTCCAAGGTCTTGCCGTTGCTTTAATGGCAGGGGAGATAGCCTCAACAATTCTTTCCCGGACAGCCGTGCCGGTGATTTATTACATGGCGATGAAACCAAAAGAACAATTATAAGGAGTATCTATGACAGAAAGAACATTGCGTGGTATTGCCGGATTATTTATTTTAGCCAGTTTGCTTTTGGCGCACTACGTGAATCATAATTGGTTATGGTTTACCGCTTTCGTTGGGCTAAACCTGTTTCAATCGGCATTTACTAACTGGTGCCCGATGATGTGGCTACTGAAGAAGTGCGGAGTTAAATAAAACACTTTGAATTCAACTAAGCGTGATTTTGATAAAGAAGCTGCGTCGTGGGATTCCCCGCCGCGCGTTAAATTAGCCGCAGATGTCTCTAAAGCAATCTTAGGGCAGATACAGTTGAAGCCCGATATGGAACTTCTCGACTTTGGTTGCGGGACAGGCCTAGTGTCGTTTCCGTTAAGTTCACAGGTTCACTCTATCACAGGCGTGGATACCTCAAAAGGCATGCTGGAAGTTTTTGAAGGGAAAATCAAGAGCAAACAGGTAGAAAATATCAAAACCCTACATCTGGATTTGGAAAAAGGTGATACAGTCAGCGGTCGCTATCATGCAATCATAAGCAGCATGACTCTGCATCATGTTAAAGATACCGTGAACCTTATTAGGCAGTTTCATCGGGTATTGCTTCCGGGAGGATATATTGCCATTGCTGATCTGGATGAAGAAGGGGGTCGGTTTCATAGCAATAATGACGGTGTTTTCCATTTTGGTTTTGATCGCGAGAAACTGTGCCAGTTATTTGTAGAAGCAGGCTTCAGAGATGTCTCGTCAGCGACTGCCACACAAATGAACAAGCTGGATTCGCAAGGACAAGATAAAGTGTTTAGCATTTTCTTAATAACCGGCCGCAAATAACATCCTGAAACATTTCCCGCCTTTTCCTTAAGAAACCGTTGACAATTGCTCTTCTCGGTGTTATTATTGGCATATGCTAATAACTAATGGAGCCGTATATGGCAAGACCCTGTAGCTGTCGTAAAATCAGATGTAATCCAGATGCAAACTATTTTAAGCCCCGGGGTATTCCTTTAGGCGCTTTGGAGGAAGTTAACCTAACGCTTGATGAATTAGAAGCGGTTCGACTTGCGGATTACGAGAGGTTATATCAGGAAGATTCCGCAAAGAAGATGAATATTTCCCGGCAGACGTTCGGGAACATTATCAATTCGGCGCATACAAAGATAGCTGATGTGTTGCTTAATGCCAAGGCTTTAAAGATCGAAGGTGGTGCTGTAAAACGAGTTTAGTAATTAAAAGAGGAGAAAGAGATGAGAATCTGTATACCTACCGAAACAAATGAAGGCAAGAGTGCAGTGGTTTATGGTCATTTTGGAAGTGCCCCATATTTTACTATTATTGATATAGAGAAAGATTCCGTAGAGATTATTGATAATGCCAATCAGCATCACGAGCATGGGATGTGCCAGCCGATGAACGGGTTAATGGGCAAGAAGATTGATGCCGTGGTTACAGGCGGGATGGGTGCTCGAGCGGTTCAAGGGCTCAACCAGGGCGGGATTAAAGCGTATCGGGCTGTTCCGGGGACAGTTGCTGAAATTTTAAGTCAATTTACAAAAGGCGATCTTGAGGAGATCACTGTGCTCAATGCCTGCGCACAGCACGGTTGTCATTGAAAATGAATAAGGTCGTGATTATAAATGAAGATCTTTGCATAGGTTGCGGGGCTTGCGTTGAGCTTTGCCCTAAAAAAATTCTATATGTTGATGAGAAAAGCGGGAAATGCACGGTGACAGATGAATCGAAATGCGACCGGTTGCGCGGATGCGAGAAGGTGTGCCCAGCTGACGCCATAAAGATTATTTAAGATTTGGGTGGCGATTAGCTAAAAGCAAGATTATGTTAAATAATAATAAAAAGTGGTCTCTGATACAAGCTATTTTTCTTCTGGCGATCTTATTTTTTCCTTTTGAGATAAGTATGCATTTGCCAAATAGTATCTTCTATTTGGGCATAGCGTTTATGATCATCGGTATTGGCTTGGCAGGTTACGCCGTAGTTTCTCTTAAATCCAATCTAAAGCCATCCCCTAAGCCTCGAGTCGGAGGATCTTTGATCTCAACGGGATTGTATGGCATTGTCCGTCATCCCGCATATTCAGGCATATTGATCGCAGCATTAGGATATAGTCTTTGGAAAAACGATGCGATTAGATGTGTATTGACTCTTGCGTTACTTTTTTTCTTCGATTTTAAATCAAAAATAGAAGAAAAATGGCTTGAGAAAGCATATCCGGAATACAGTAACTACAAAAAGCAAGTCCCTAAAAAATTCATTCCCTGGATATATTAATAAAGGAGGTTTCTGCTATGATGCCCGTAGGTCCCTTAATGATTGAGCATCGTTTGATTGAGCGTATGCTTAGACAGCTTAAAGAAAAATCGCAGGAATTTGATAGGGAGAAAAAAGTCGATACTCTTTTTATAGATAGGGCCGTAGACTTTATTAGGATGTATGCTGATAGATGCCACCATGGCAAGGAAGAGGATATACTGTTTAGAGACCTTGCTAAAAAGCAACTTAAGCCCGAGCTCAAAAAGATCATGGATGAGTTAGTTAATGAACATCGCTACGCGCGTAATGCTACCAAGAATTTAGTTTCTGCTAAAGAGAAATACGGGCAGGCGGATAAAACTGTGTTACCTGACATCGTAAGACTGATGGCGGAGTTGGCCGAATTCTACCCGAAACATATCGAAAAGGAAGATAAACATTTTTTCTTGCCTTGCATGGGCTATTTTAGTAAACAAGAGCAGGCTGACATGCTTAATGAATTTTGGGAGTTTGATAGAAAGCTCGTGCATGAGAAATATAAGAAAATCGTTGAAGAATTCGAGAACGGTAGTGAAAATGTCCGGTAACAAAAGCCGGAAAATACCTACTTTATTATTTCCAAATAGATAGGCGATTCAGGGAGGTTTCCCCTCATGAAGTATGAGAGGGACCCCATAAATATCGTTCTCCTGGCAGTATTGGAGAGTTTAAGGCCTATGATCGCAACAGCGGTTGTAGGCCTTTTTATCTAGCGATGTCCCTAGGACTTAGGGGATTTTGCGTAAATAA
>Ga0209099_1000454_pt1 | contig 48691 bp, 37 predicted proteins | sample AD_JPNHW2_MetaG_FD_184430 | JGI IMG/M metagenome (GOLD analysis project Ga0209099, IMG submission 184430) | Active sludge microbial communities of municipal wastewater-treating anaerobic digesters from Japan - AD_JPNHW2_MetaG (SPAdes) (version 2) | ecosystem: Engineered > Bioreactor > Anaerobic...
TTATGTTAACTTTTAACGTCGAACTTTTAACGTCGAACTTTTAACTATTCAAAACGTCGAATCGGGAATTTTGACTTTTATACTCAGGAACAATCGCTTTCATCTCTTTGACGATCTCAAAAGGATCGTTATCTTTTAAACCAATCAATGCATTGATTTTTTGGGAAACATCAGAATAAGAATATCTGCGTACATCAGCAATCATGATCTTTTCATGTTCAGTTTGTTTGGTGTTTTCCTGGTTTGCTAATAATTCTTCATACAACTTTTCACCTTGTCGGAGTCCTGAAAACTCTATTGTTATGTCTTTTCCTAATGTTAAGCCGGACAGTTTAACCATTTTTACAGCCAGATCGTAAATTTTTACAGACTCACCCATATCAAAAATGAAAATTTCGCCCCCTTTTCCCATCGCTCCGGCAGTTATCACCAATTGACAAGCTTCCGATATGGTCATGAAGTATCGAGTGATCTCAGGATGCGTAACTGTTATGGGACCACCATTTTCAATTTGTTCACGGAATACCGGAATAACTGAACCATTCGATCCCAATACATTTCCAAATCGAGTCGTGATAAACTTGGTTTGCTCTTGTTCGAAATTCAATGATTGTACATAAATCTCCGCAATTCGTTTGGATGTTCCCATCACACTTGTTGGATTTACAGCCTTATCGGTTGAAACCATTACAAATTTTTGGGTTCCATACTTCACCGCTAAATCCGCTAAGTTTTTAGTTCCCTCCACATTTACTTTAATCGAAGAGTTTACATTCTCTTCCATCAAAGGAACATGTTTATATGCAGCAGCATGGTAAATCACATCTGGTTTGTATTTGGACATAATATCATCCATCCTTACTTTATCGGTAATATCCACCAAAAGAATATCGATATTCCTCATTTGTCGGCGCGCCATACATTGATTGGTCAAAAAGAATGAAGGGGTCTCCGCATTATCAATCAAAACCAATTTTGAATAATCAAACTCCATGATTTGACGAACAATTTCGCTTCCAATTGATCCGGCAGCACCTGTAATCATAATGGTCTTAGAAAGCAAATCTTTACTTACTAAAGTTTTATCTAATTCAATAGGTTCACGCTCAAGGAGTTCCTCAATTTTTATCTTTCTGATCTGTTTAAAACTTAACTCCCCATTGATCCATTTCATTACAGGAGGTACTACTAAAACTTTAACATTGTGTTGTAATGCGATTTCAGTGATCTCATTTTTCTTAGCAGCGGGTAAATTCTGTATCGAAATAATCAGAAAAGAAATATTATATTTATCTAGGTAATCAGGAAGTTGAACATAAGATTTTACTATTAAACTTTCCAGTGTCATTCCAATTTTGTTTGGATCCTCATCAAAAAAGGCCATAACATTATATTTGCTGATTTGGTCTCTGTCAAAAACTCTCTTCGTTAAAATTCCACTCTCACCGGCACCAAAAATAACGATATTCTTCTTTTGTTTTGAAGGATTGATGGTCTCTAAATAGTACGTTTTAAATTGAATTCTGTAAAAAATGAGCAAAACTAAGGTAATAGAGAGTTCCATAAAGATAATGGACATCGGAACAAAATGTTTCAAATGAAATATCTTATTCACAATTATGTTAGATCCATAAAGAATGAGGGTAGCAACAATGCAGGCGAAGAAAATATTCAATAGATTCTTAGAGTTCGTATATCGTACCACCATTTTTTGAGTTCCAAAGAGGATAAATACAAGAGTCCGGATAATGATGATATACATGAATGAGTTAATAATCTCATTAACTGAAAGATGTGGTAGATTGGCTCCAAAAGTACTTCTAATTATTATCGCTAATGAAATCGCTATCACGACACAGAAAAGATCGAGTAATATTATGATCCAGGAAGGTAGGATCGTCATTTTTTGAACAAATTGTTTAATCATATCAGTCTCTAATATAAATTCTTTGTACTCTTTTTGAAATGGCAGTAAGTAACTCGTAAGGAGATTTATGGATCGCCTGCGAGATCAGATTGAGGTTATTTTGGTCATTATAAATAATCACTTCATCCTCTTCTTGAACTTCCAAACCTGTTACATCAATCATTGACATATCCATACAAATTTTACCCACAACCGGACATTTTTTTTCTAAAACGATCATAGAACCAATGCCATTACTCAACTCTTTTGGAAAACCGTCGGCATAACCGATAGGGACAATGGCAATTTTCATATCGTTTTTCGCTACAAAAGTACGATTATATCCGATTGTCTCATCTTTTTTAACATTTTTTAGTTGTGTGATGATGCTTTTCAGAGTCACAGTATTTTGTAAATGTTTTTGATCTTCAGGAACGCCGCTGTATCCATATAACCCTAATCCTAATCGAACACAATTAAAATGATACCCTTTAAAACGGGAAATTCCTGCTGAATTGGCAATATGTTTCATAAAGGAATAACCGAGTTGAGACTCCATCAAATCACAAACACGTTGAAAAGTTTCAGCTTGTTGTCTCGTAAAAGAATCTTCAGCAGGATCTTCTGATGCAGCAAAATGAGAGAATACAGATGCCACAAATAGCTGAGGATTTTCCTTTAAAATATCAATTAATCTAGGGATATCCGTCTCATCAAATCCTAATCGATGCATTCCGGTATCAATTTTTATATGAATTGGATACTGTTTTTTTTCAGGGAAAAATTGTAATGTTTCAATTAATTTTTCTAGATAATGGAAGTTGAAAATTTCAGGTTCAAGCTGGTATTCAATCATGGTTGAAAAGCCTGCGGCTTCTGCACCTAAAACCACAATGGGAGTATTGATTTTTCTTTTTCTAAGGGCAACACCTTCATCTACATAAGCAACCGCCAGATAATCGATGTTGTGATATCTTAATTCGTTAATTAATTCTGAATCGCCTAACCCGTAAGATAGTGCTTTCACCATTGCCATTAATTTGGTATGTGGTTGAAGTAAGCTGCGATAATAGTTCAGATTATGTGTTATAGCTCCTAAATCCACTTGTAATACAGTTTGGTGGCTTTTGAGCTGGATCGCTTTTGCAATTTTCTCAAATTGAAATTTACGGGCACCTTTTACCAAGACTGCTTCATAATTGATGTTTAAAGCAGATACATTTTGGATAAGTTCATTGGTGTTTTGAAAACAATTCTTTTTAGGCACATCAAAGAAATGACTATTTAAAACCATCTCCGGACCTACTAAAAAGAGCTTTTTAATCTGATGCTCTTTAATGATCTGAGCGATATGAAGATAGTCCTCCTGAGTGAGATGAACCTGATCAAAATCGGATAAAATCAATGTTTTCTTCTCAAATTGAGATTGAGTTCCTAGGAAATCTAAAGCAATTTTTAAAGAGTTGATATCCAGACTATAGGTATCGTTGATTAGAATTGAGCGATTAATTGCCTCTTTGATTTCCATTCTCATGTATAAATGGGTCAAATTAGAAAAACGATCATTAATTTCAGCAATACTATATTCGAAATGGAGCATCAGAACAGCGATGTGGCAACAATTCTCGATAGAAGCATCATCTGTGAATGGGATATCTAATGGAATATCGTAACCCGAAAAATAGATATATGTGTTATGAGCCTGTTTCTGAGATTGAGTGATTTTAAAACAGGAATCCTCTTGATAACCCCATGAAAGTTTTTGAATTTTACTATATTGTTGATCTTGAATTACGTAGTGAATCATAGTATGATCAGAGCAATAGATTAAGAAATCCGAGTGAATAAACAGCTTTAATTTTTCATTTAATTTCTCATGAATACCTGAAAAATGGGCAGCGTGAGCATCCCCAATATTGCAAAGGATACCAATGTTCGGTTGAATCACTTTTTGAAGTTTTTCCATTTCCCCATTTTCAGAGATTCCGGCTTCAAAAATTCCCAAAGTATCTTTAGATGACATTTGCCAAACTGATAGGGGGACACCTATTTGAGAGTTAAAACTATTAGGGTTTTTAACCACATTAAATTCATCGGAAAGTACTTGCCCTAACCACTCTTTAACAGTTGTTTTCCCATTACTACCGGTAATTCCGATAACGGGATATGTAAATTGATTTCTATGGTAGAATGCAATTTTTTGAAGTGCTTCAATGGCATCAGAGACTTCAAAAATATTTGCATTTAAGTTTCGATATTGTTTAATATCTTCAGTGATGATAAAGTTTTTAACTCCTTTTTGATACAGATCATGGATATATTTATGCCCATCATCATGAGCAGTTTTAATGGCAATAAAAAGAGATTTGTAAGGAGTAATCACTTTTCTACTGTCAAAAACCAAATCAGTTATACCGTTATTGCTGTAAGAATACATGCAATGAATGGGATGAACAATTTTTCCAATTTCTGTTGGTGATAACACGGAAAAAACTTTAAAAAATCAAAAGTTATAGTGGTTCATTGAGAGAAGCACGATTCTTCAGAATATCGATAGCCAGATAGATTGCATTTCTCATAGATTGAGCAGAAGCGATATTTTTACCGGCTAAATGATATGCAGTTCCATGTGCAGGGGAAGTTCTTACAATAGGAAGTCCGGCAGTATAGTTAACACCATCTTCCATAGCTAACAGCTTAAAAGGAATCATTCCCTGGTCGTGATACATCGCTAAAATAGCATCAAATTGTAAATATTGACCTGATGCAAAAAATCCATCAGAAGCGAAAGGACCAAAAACATTAATTTTTTTATCAAAAGCTTCTTGAATAGCTGGTTTGATAATCTCAGTCTCTTCACTACCAATCAAACCGGAATCACCGGCATGAGGATTCAAAGAGAGAACGGCTATTTTGGGATTAGTACATGCAAAATCTTTTTTCAAAGAATCGTTTAGGATTTGAATTTTTTGAAAAATTAAACTTTCAGATAAAACACTAGGGAGATCCTGTATTGCCACATGATTGGTTACAAAACCGATTTTTAATTGGTTTGCAATCATCATCATCATGGTTTTTTGAGAAGCAAAAGTATGAGAGAAATATTCAGTATGTCCGTTGAAGTTGAATGTTTCGGACTGAATATTTGCTTTGTTGATGGGGGCAGTGACTACGGCATCTATCAAATTCTTTTTCAAATCATCACAGGCAGCTTCGATTGAAATTTCAGCCATTTTTCCTGCAATAGGAGTAGATTCACCTAAATCAACCTTGATCTCTGCATCATTCAGATTAATCAAGTTAGGCTTTTTGATAGAAAGGTGTTCTGCATCTTTCACAAATTGGAAAGAGAACTCATTTATATTCAGTATTTTTCTATGAAAAGAAGCCACTTTAGCTAAACCGTAAACAACGGGAGTACATAATTCCATTAACTTATTATCAGACAAAGCTTTAATAATAACTTCGTATGAAATACCGTTAATATCTCCTTGAGTAATACCGATTTTATATATATTTTCCATTTGATTTTCCATTAAAGAGTAACTTTTACTTCGTATTCTTCAAAACCTTCAATGATATCACCTACTTTAATATCATTAAAGTTATCAATATTCAATCCACAGTCTTGACCGGCAACAACTTCTTTAACATCATCTTTAAAACGACGGAGAGAGCCTAATTTCCCGGTATAGATTACGATACCATCACGAATAAGTCTTACATTTGTATTTCTTTGGATTTTACCATCTAATACGATACAACCTGCAATATTTCCCAATTTGGTAATTTTGAAAACTTCTCTAACCTCTAAGTTACATAAGATTTTTTCTCTAATTTCAGGTGTGTGCATACCGGCAATAGCATCTTTGATTTCGTTAATTGCGGTATAGATGATGGAGTAAGTTCTTATATCGATCTCTTCTTGTTCAGCTAATTTTCTACAGCCGTGAGATGGTCTTACCTGGAATGCAACGATAATTGCATTTGAAGCAGAAGCCAACAACACATCACTTTCAGTAACTGCACCAACAGATTTGTGGATTACGTTAACTTGAACTTGATTAGTAGAAAGTTTCAATAAAGAATCTGATAAAGCTTCCACTGAACCGTCAACGTCACCTTTCACAATGATATTCAACTCTTTAAAGTCACCAATGGCAATTCTTCGGCCAATTTCATCCAATGTGATATGTTTTTGAGTACGCAGACCCATTTCTCTAGCTAATTGTGATCTTTTCGTTGCTGCCACTCTAGCTTCATGTTCAGTTGAACAAACTCTAAGAATGTCACCGGCTTGAGGAGCTCCATTTAGTCCAAGTAATAGAAGTGGAGTAGCTGGTCCGGCATTTTTCATAGGTTGATTTCTTTCATTATACAAAGCTTTCACTTTGCCAAAGAAATTTCCGGCTAAAACAACATCACCCACTTTTACTGAACCATTTTGGATCAATACTTTTGCAACATAACCTTTACCTTTATCTAGCGCAGATTCAAGAACTGTACCAATACCGTTTCTATCAGGATTGGCTTTTAAATCTAATAATTCTGCTTCAAGTAAAACTTTTTCAAGAAGTGTTTCAATATTTGTACCTTGTTTAGCGTTGATCTCTTGACATTGATAATTTCCACCCCATTCTTCAACTAAGATATTCATGTTTGCTAATCCTTCTCTGATTTTTTCAGGAGCAGCATTTGCTTTATCAATTTTTGTGATGGCAAAAACCATAGGAACACCGGCTGCTTGAGCGTGGTTGATTGCTTCTATTGTTTGAGGCATGATGGAGTCATCAGCAGCAATCACAATGATTACCAAGTCAGTTACTTTGGCTCCACGAGCACGCATAGCGGTAAAAGCTTCGTGACCAGGGGTATCCAGGAATGTAATTTTACGACCGTCTGTTAATTGAACAAGGTAAGCACCGATATGTTGAGTGATTCCACCCGCTTCACCGGCAATGACATTGGTTTTTCTAATATAGTCTAGTAAAGAAGTTTTTCCATGGTCAACGTGACCCATTACGGTAATAATTGGATGACGAGGTTGTAAATCTTCTTCTTTATCTTTATCATGTAAACTTAGTTCCTCTTCTACATCAGCACGAACAAATTCAACTTCATAACCAAATTCATCTGCAAGAAGTGATATGGTTTCAGCATCCAATCTTTGATTGATGGAAACTGCTAAACCGACACTCATACAAGTAGATATAATTTGAGTCACTTGTATATTCATTAAAGTTGCTAACTCATTAGCCGTCAAAAACTCAGTAATTTTTAGAATTTTGGATTCTTTTAATTCTTGTAGTTCATGTTCTTTAATTTCTGTTTGGTTGTGTTGTCTTTTTTCTCTTTTTCTTTTTGAAGTTTTAGATTTTCCTAGAGGTTCAAGACGTTGCATGGTCTCTCTGATTTGACGTTGAATATCCTCATCAGTTAGTTCAACTTTTTGAACAGGAGCAGTTTTATTATTATTGTTGTTATTTTGTTGGTTAGCAGATTGTTTAATCCTGGTTCTTTTTCTTTTTTTCTTATTAGGATCGGTAGTTTGATTAGTAGGATTTGGTTTAGCGTTTTGATTAGGTTGATTAGGTTGGTTAGGTTGGTTAGGTTGGTTGTTTTGATTCCCTTGTTTGTTTTGGGAATTAGCTTGACCTTGTTGACCGGTATTTTGATTCGGCTGATTTTGGTTTTTATTATTATGATGCTCTTTTTTGTTGTTTTCTTTAGGTCTCATTGATGTAAGATCAATCTTACCTTTGATAACAGGAGCTTGTAGTTTTTCGTATTTTGTCGCAATGAAATTGGAATCACGAACAGGACCAGTAGGAGTTATTACTTCAGGAGTTGATATTGGGGTTGATTCTTCCACAATTGGTTGAACTGTTTCTGCAATAGGAGCGGATGGTTCTATAATATCCCGAACTTTTTCAGTTTCTTTTTTCTTAGAAGATTTATCAAATTGAGACAAATCGATTTTATCAACAATTTTGATACGATCTGAAAGATTCTCAACGGTAGTTTCAATATGTTCCGGTTTTGAAGGTTCCCGAGAAACTATTTCAGGCACTTCAATTTCTTGAATTACTTGAGGTTCAATTGCAATTTCCTTTTTTTCTTCTTGAACAGTTATTTCAGAAGGCTGGTTGATTTCTTCTTGTTTGATATCCTTTTTTTCAGGAGCAGGCTCTACGATTTCAATCACTTCCCGGATTGGTTCAGGGATAATTTCAACAGGAGCCTCATCTATATGGGTTATAGTTTCAGCTGTAGTTGGAGCTTGTAGAGGCTCTTCAACCTTTTCAGCTTTTTTAGGAGAAGGATCAGGAAGTTCTATTTTACCAATAATTTTGGGTTTTTGAACTTCAGTTTTGATCATTTCAAGCGTAACAGGTTCTTGTTTAATAGGTTCTGCAACAGAAGTTTGAGCTGAAGGTATTCCTTTATCAGATTCATTTTTTGGTGCAACATTTTCTGGAGTGTCGTGTTTAGCTTTATTATAGGAGCCAATTTCAATTTTTTTAGCTTCCTCTTTTACCAATCTGTCACCGTTAAATTCTTTAATAAGAATATCATACATTTCGGGAGTTAGTTTCATGTTAGGATTAACATCCGGAATTTCAAAGTTTTTCTTTTTTAACAATGAAACGATGGTATGTATTCCAACATTGAACTCGCTAGCGGCTCTTCCCAAACGTGGTAATTTGTTTTCTGTTGACATATATTAATTTTGTTATCAATTATTATTAGGGTGAGTTAAGGGAGTTTGTGAGTCTAGAGTTATACTACAAATTAATCAATTTCTAACTCTTTTTTAACAGAAGCAATCATGTCATCAACAGTTTCCTCTTCAAGGTCTGTACGATGTATTAATTCTTCTCTACTTAAATTTAGGATACTTTTAGCAGTATCACATCCGATATTTTTAAAAGCATCTATTACCCATTGATCGAATTCGTCAGTGAATTCATTCAAATCAACATCTTCTTCTTCAATTACATCATCTCTGAAAACATCAATTTCGTATCCGGATAACTTGCTGGCTAATTTAATATTGTATCCACCTTTTCCGATGGCTAATGAAACCTGATCGGGTTTCATAAATACGTTAGCAGTTTTATTTTCATTATCAATTTCGATAGAAGAGATTTTAGCAGGATTAAGAGCTCTTGCAATCAACAGACTGGTATTTGATGTATAGTTGATAACATCAATATTTTCGTTTCTTAATTCTCTAACAATGCTATGAATTCTGCTTCCTTTCATACCAACGCAAGCGCCAACTGGATCAATTCTATCATCATAAGATTCAACCAACACTTTAGCTCTTTCACCGGGAGAACGAACGACATTTTTGATGGTGATTAATCCATCAAAAACTTCAGGAATTTCGTTTTCCATCAATCTTTCCAAGAAAGCTGGAGCTGTTCTGGAGATAGTAATAACAGGTGTTGAACCTCTTACAATAACACTGGAAACAACTCCCATTAAAGTGTCCCCTTTTTTGTATTTATCAGCGGGTATTTGTTCTGTTTTTGGAAGGACAAGTTCAACGCCATCTTCATCAAGCACTAAGATCTCTTTTCTCCACACTTGGTTCACTTCACCTGTAACTAATTCTCCAATTCTATGTTCGTATTTCTTATATATATTATCTTTTTCATATTCCATGACCTTAGTGATGAGGTTTTGTCTCAAAGACAATATTTCACGTCTTGCAAAATCGTTCATACGAAGCGTTTCGTAACAATCTTCACCCTCTTCAAGGTCAGCTTCAATTTTAATAGCATCTTTAAGTTCGATTTGAGTAAACTCATTTTCCAATTCGCCATCAGAAACAACTTCACGAATTCTTTGAATCAACCAGTCCCCATTATCAACATTCACAACAACACTAAATACTGCTTCAGGACCGAATTTTTTAGCCAAAGCAGCATGCATTACATCTTCCAATATCTTCATCATTGACTCACGGTCAATGCTTTTCAACTCTTTGAATTCTTGAAATGTCATCAATAAATTCAACCGACTTTCAGAATCTTTGTCCAATGTATTGGTTTGTTTAGATTTTTCTTTTTTCATTTTTGTTGATATTATATTATGTTACTATTTTTTCAATATTGAATAAAAAATGGGGTCAAGACCCCACTTCACTTCCTTTAACAAAAACTCTCACCTTTTGAGTGAGAGTAGTTTTCTGTTGACCAACCAGGATTCGAACCTAGGCAGACAGTACCAAAAACTGTAGTGCTACCGTTACACCATTGGTCATTGTCTCGTTTTGAGGTTGCAAAAATACAACTTTTTCTAATATAGTCAGTAAAAATTTTGAAAAATTTTTATATTTTTTTGTTCTTATTGTATTTCAATAAGATACAACAATCTAATTAAAAAATTGTTTTACTTTATTGAAGAAATTCTTCTCATTTTTGCTCGGTTTTGGCTGAAAATTTTCAGAATGTTCAAATTTTTCAATTAAATTACGCTCTTCTTTAGTTAAACTCTTAGGCGTCCACACGTTAATATTGACAATTAAGTCCCCTTTTCGACTATTATGGAGCTCCGGCAAGCCTTTTCCTTGAAGTCTTAGAATTTGACCACCTTGAGTTCCGGGAGCGATTTTTACTCTTGCTAAACCGTCAAGTGTTGGAATATCAACACTTCCACCTAAAGCTGCCTGTGGGAAGGAGATAAAATAGTTCAAATATAGATTATTTCCATCTCTTTCGAATAATTCATGTTCAATCTCTTCAATCACTACGATTAGATCACCATTGATACCTCCTCTAGGAGCGGCGTTTCCTTTTTCACGCATAGAAAGTTGCATTCCATCTTCAACACCGGCTGGAATATTGATGGTTACGATTTCTTCACCTTTTACAACACCACTTCCACCACATGTAGGACAAGCATTCTTAACGACAGTTCCTTCTCCATTACACATATCACAAGTCACTGCTTGTTGGATAATTCCAAACATGCTTCTTTGTTGGTGCATCACTTGCCCTCTTCCATTACATTTTGGACAAGTTTGGATATCTGATTTATTTTTGGCTCCTTGTCCATGACAGTCAGGACAGGGCACCATTTTTTTGATTTTGAGTTTCTTTTCAGTTGATTTTGCTATTTCATCTAAGGTTAGCTTAACAGTAATCCTGAGATTAGAACCTTTTTTTACCCTTTGACGTTGAGAAGAGCCACCCCCAAAACCGCTGAATCCACCAAAACCACCTCCAAAAAGATCACCAAACCTTTCAAAAATGGAGTTCAGATCAAAATCTCCACTGTAACCGCCTGATCCACCCATATTGCCACTCATTCCAGCATGTCCGAATTGATCATATTTGCTTTTCTTTTCAGGTGTACTCAATACATCATAAGCTTCAGCTGCTTCTTTAAATTTTTCTTCAGCTTCATGGTTTCCCGGATTTCTATCAGGATGGAATTCCATCGCTTTTTTTCTATATGCTTTTTTTATCTCTTCAGCTGTAGCATTTTTGCTAACCTCTAAAACCTCATAATAATCTCTCTTCATAAGCTCATTTTTTGACTGAATTTTTGATTCAGTATATTTTATGTTTTAGTTTGCAACGATCACTTTAGAAAAACGGATCACTTTATCTTTAATCTTATACCCTTTTTCGGTAACATCCATCACTTTTCCTTTTAAATCTTCTGAAGGAGCCGGAAAATGAGTTATCGCTTCGTGAAAATCGGTATTGAATGGTTCACCCATGGCAGGGATCTCTTCCACTTCAAACCTTTTTAGTACAGCTTTAAGTTTGTTATAGATCAATTCAAAACCCTCTTTCACGGCCGTAACGTCTTCAACATTTTGGTTGAACTGGATTGCTCTTTCATAATCATCAACGATTGGAAGCAATGAAAGAATCACTTTTTCTGAAGCAGTTCCAATTAAGTCGATCTTCTCTTTGTTGGTTCTTTTTTTATAGTTGTCAAACTCTGAAAATAAACGTAAAAATTTATCATTTAATTCGTTTTTTTCAGCTTCCAGTTTTTCAACTTGTTCCTTTAATTTTTCCTCTTTTGATGGTTTTTTACCAAAGAAAGATTTACTATTCTTTTTTTCAGTTTCAGATATTGGTTCCTCTTCCACATTCTTGACTTCAGAAACCTTTGAGTTTTCAGCCGATTGTTCTGAAGAAGTTGTTTCTTCAGTTGATTGGATTTCTTGTTCCTCTAAGGGATTTTGGTCGTTGTTTTGTTCCATATTATAAATTTTTCAATTATTCTTATTAAAGCAGTTCAACCTCAACTAGCAAATAGTGTGCCAAATTATGATTTTGCCATTTTGTCACATTTTAAACACAAAAAAGGCGGTCTATTAGGACCGCCTCTTTTAGTTAAGAGTAAATTATTTTTGATAAATAATTTTATTTTTTTCTTTATCAACTTTATAAGTGCCCCATTGAGTAGTGATGTATTGATCACCGATTACAAATGGAGTAGGAAGACCTTTTTTAACGATCACTTTAACGTTTTCTTCGTAATCATCACCTACACGGATATCTTTCAAATAGAAAACAGAGTTTTCGATAATAGAACCATCCTCTTGTTTAATCGCTCTGTCTCTCAATTCAAAATCAGAAACAGTAATGATCATATCTTTCAAGTAACGGGTTGCATCAGCATAGTTCATATAGATTACATCTGAATTTTCACCGATAGAAAATTGAGATGTTTGATTGTTGGCATAACATGCCCCTTTAACCAAATTACCTTCAATAGTAACAGGAAGAGATTTACCTTCAATAATTGCAATTGTTATAGTTTTAGGAGCCCCGATCGAGTCGTTCTTTGGTACATAATTACTATGTAAAACGGTAAATTCAGTACGACGGTTTAACTGATGTGCTGCTTCTTGAGCATCTTTAGGTAAACTTTCAATATAAGCCTCTGTTAAAACAGTACCTTTTGGGTAGAAATAAGTTTTCCCGTTTCTTACATAAGTAAAATCTTTATCAAATTTACGAGGGCTGCTTTCGCCATAACCCATAGGAATGATTCTGTCTGGAGCAATACCTTTTTCATTAACAAGGAAATCTACACATGATTGTGCACGATTTTGAGATAATACTTTATTCTTTTCATCAGTATCTCTTGAGTCAGTATGTGAACGCAATTCAATTACAATTGTTGGATTCTTGATCATGGTGTTATAAAGGCCTAAAAGAGAATCTTTATATTGAGGTTTAAGATCCCACTTAGCTAGATCATAAAGTATTTCAGGAAGTGGAATAACATCAGGACGTATTGGTTCAATTATAAAATCTTGTTTTAAATCAGTATTTTCAGAAAGGCCAATAGTGGTTTGAGTCGCTTTATTGTTATCTTTATCCCAATATCCTTTTTTAGTCACATGCATAGTATAAGTCGTATTGGCTAATATTTTTGATTTATCGAAGAAATAGTATCCTTTGATATCGGTAGTTGTTTTATAAGAGGTGCCATCAGAGCCAACGATTTCAACGGTAACGCCGTCGAGGTATTGAAGAGTAGCTTCATCACGGATATACCCTGCAATAGTGTAAACGATAGGTCTAAGTAAGAAATAATAGATATCATCACCACCTCTACCTCCTTCTCTGTTAGAAGAGAAGAAACCTTTAGCAAGGTATGGTACTTTAGATTTTGGGTCTAATACATCTTGATCATCGAAGATCATACCGATCTCATCCCAGCAAGAGTTAATAGGGACGCCAAGGTTTTCAGGTTTAGACCATTCATTATTTTTCAGATTTGAAACGAAAAGATCAAGACCACCTAATCCTGGATGGCCATCAGAAGAGAAATATAAAGTAGAGTCACCTCTAAGAGCAGGGAACACTTCCTGACCTTCAGTATTTACGTTATCGCCAAGGTTGGTAACGTTAGTAAATTTACCGGTTCTTTTAGTACGTGTAGCTTTGTAGATGTCATATCCACCTTTACCGCCCGGTTTGTTAGAAGAGAAATAAAGGGTAAGTTCATCCATAGAGATCCAAGGGTAAACATAGTTAAAAGAGTCAGGACCCAATTCTATCATTTCAGCAACAGCATAGCCATTACCTTTTTTTGCAGAGGTGTAGATGTTGCAATATTTCACTTGTTTTTTATCTTGAGGACAACGGGTAAAATATACTTGAGAAGCTTTTCTATTGGTGGTCAATTCACCTTCATTCACTTCAGAATTGATAGAAAGATCAGTGTCGATTGGTTTTATTGGGCTCCATTCAGCTGGAGGCCATTCTGTATTTTTACTTTTTGGTTTTTCAGTATAATAGATATCTGAAAAAGCACCACCAGTCCATTCATCACCACCTTTGCCAACAGAACCTTCACGATTAGAAGTAAACGTCAAGATATTTTGTTTTTCAGGATTACCCCATCTAGGAGCCCACTCATCTTGTTTGGTATTGAGTTTTTTTAAGTTTTCAACTTCGTATCGGGTAGGATTTTCATTCCAAAACTTAGCTTTTTGGCACCCTTCAATACGAACGTCAATACGAGGATCTGTAGGAACTCTTTTTTTATAGGCTTCATAATACTTCAAAGCTTGATCATATTCACCTTTTAGCTGATAAATACTACCTAGCTGGAAGAAAAGCATCGGATTATCTTTTTGGTAGTTTTTCTTTTCCAGACGGAGGTAGGTTTGTTCCGCTTTTTTCAAATTACCCATAATTCGGTAACATTCAGCAATTTGATAGGTAACTCTACGAACTTCCACAGGGTTTTTAGAAATTTTTCTCATCCCTTTTTGATAATTATCCAAAGCATTTTGGTAACGACAGTTTTGGAAGTCATTATCACCATCCCGTACGGTTTGAGCTTGAAGGAAGGCGATATTCAGAATAACACTGAAAACGAGGGTAAAAAACAATTTATATTTATTCATAAACAATAAATTTATCTACATAAATTAGCAAGGTGCAAATATACATTTTTTTTTCTAATTTTATATCTTTGAAATGAATTTTTGGGATAAATAAAAAAAAGATCATAAAGGGGATCTGATAAAAAGAGGAGCGTGAGGGCGAAGGCCAGGTACCCCGCAAATGGAGCTGTTTAGGTGCTGACGGTTTGGGCAGAGCGACCTTGGGAGCTACTGCGCAAACGATCAGCACCTTGGCAGCGACATGCGGAGTACAGGCCGGAGACCGACCCCGAGTGAAGCGAGGGGGCACGCCCAAATAAAAAAAGGGAACAAAAATGTTCCCTTTTTCATTATATTTTTGAAATGAATTATTTCATCAATTCAACTTTTTTTCTTTTTACATTTTTACCTCTGCTTAATAAGTCAAATGCAAGAGGTGCAGAGATAAAGATACCGGAATAAGTACCGATTAAGATACCGGTTGTCATTGCAAAAATGAAACCACGGATCACTTCACCACCGAAGAAGAAGATTGCGAACAATACGACAACGGTTGTACCTGTAGTGTTGATAGTACGGCCTAAAGTTTGGTTTACGGCACTATTGATATTGTTGTATAACTCACGTTTTGGATATAAAGCCATATTTTCACGAATACGGTCATAGATGATCACAACGTTATTGATTGAGTAACCGATTACGGTCAAAATGGCCGCGATAAATGACTGGTCAATTTCCATAGAGAACGGCATCACTTTATAAAGTAAAGAGAATAGACCGATCGTTAACATGGTATCGTGAGCCAATGCGATCACTCCACCTAAACCAAATTGCCAGTTTTTGAATCGAATTGCAATGTAGATAAAGATTAAGACAAGAGAAACAAGAACAGCCCAAACAGCATCCATTAATAATTCTCTAGCTACAGTAGGTTTAACTACAGATAAACTTTGGATACCTCTTGGGTCATTTTGTTCGGAGAAGTCTAAGTAAGAAATATCTGTTTTAACATAAAATGGTTTCAATGCATTGTATAATTTTTCAGATACTTCTTTGTCCACTTTAGGATCGTTTTGTTCAATTTTATAGTTAGTTGTTATTCTAACCTGATTGTCGCTACCGAAAGTTTTTACTTCTGGATTTCCACCGAATTCTTTGATAATGGCTGCACGAACCTCATTGGTTTTTACATTTTGGTCAAAACGAACCACATAGTTTCTACCACCGGTAAACTCGATACTTGGTTGTAGCTTTAATGTAAAGAAAGAGATTAAAACAATCACTGTCATTGCAATTGAAAGTGGATAGAAGAATTTTCTTTTATGGATAAAGTCAAATTTAGCTTTAGAAAATGCATTAAGAGTATATTTATTACCAAATCTAAAGTTAACATTTTTAGCAATTCCTCTTTCGAAGATGATACGAGTAACAAAAATAGCTGTGAATAATGAAGAGATGATACCTATAATTAAAGTAGTTGCAAAACCTTGGATTGGACCAGAACCGAAAACGTAAAGTACGATACCGGTAATTAAAGTAGTAACCTGACCGTCGATGATTGCGGAGTATGCATTTTTATAACCTTCGTCTACCGCTAATCTTAAACCTTTACCGGCACGGATCTCTTCACGGATACGCTCGTAGATGATAACGTTCGCATCCACCGCCATACCTAATGTCAGTACGATACCGGCGATACCGGGAAGTGTAAGTACTGCGCCCATAGAAGCCAAAACGCCCATCATAAAGAATACGTTAGACATCAATGCTAAGTCAGCTACCCAACCTGCGCGGCCGTAATATAAGAACATATAAAGAAGTACTAGTAAGAATGCAAGTGCAAAAGACATCAATCCTGCGTTAATAGATTCTTTACCTAAAGTTGGTCCAACAACTTCAGATTGAACGATATTAACACGAGCTTCCAAGTTACCGGAGTTTAATACAGTGGCTAAGTCCTTAGCTTCTTCGATAGAGAAGTTACCTGAGATTTCAGAATTACCACCTGGAATTTCATTTCTAACGCTAGGATAAGAATATACGAAGTTATCTAGTACGATTGCAATGAATGTAACTTTGTTTTTATTATCAGCAGCAGCTTTGGTGATTTTTCTCCATTCTTCAGTTGCAGCAGTTTCCATAGACATGGTAACCACAGTTTTATTATTTTGGTTTACGTCTTGACGAGCAGTACGAACAACTCTGGCGCCACCAATAGTTTCAGAACTCAATTTTGGTCCGAAACGGTCATTGTTTTTCTTAAGAGGGATAAGAGGGTAGGAGTTTTGGAATCTTGGTTCTTGTTTACCCCACATAAAAACTAAACTTCTGTCACCCATTAATCGGATTATTGAAGGTAAAAGTTTATCAATCTCTTTCATTTGAGATTCTTTGAAGTAAGCAATTGCAACACCATCCTGAGCATCTTTAATAGCTTTTGTCAAGATAGTTCCGATTGCATTATCAGCAGGAGCTGGAGTAGTAACAGCAGTAGAATCGATAACGGCAATAGAATCTGTTTTAGCTAAAGTCGTAGTATCATTTTTAGCTTCAAGATTTTTTTTAACTTTAAGTTCTTCAGCTAATTGTCTGTCTGCAACAGCAAATCTTTGTTGAATAGATTTACCGTTTACAACATCGTTGTATACTTCCCAGAACTCTAATTTAGCAGTACTTTTCAACAACTCGGTAACACGTTCAGGTTCTTTGATACCTGGTAATTCAACTAAGATACGGCTACCTTGAAGACGTTGAATATTTGGTTGAGCTACACCGAATCTGTCGATACGAGTTCTTAAGATTCTGAAAGTTCTGTCGATCACTTCATCAGATTCTTTTTTCAATAATGTGATAATTTCTTTATCAGAAACGGCTTTAGCACCTAATCTTTCACCGAAATAGGTTCTAAGGAGGGCATTTTCCATACCCATTGCTTTCTTTTCAACGTTAAATGCATTAACAAAAAGGTCAACGTAGTCAGCGCTGGAATTGATATAATCATTGTTTGCTCTGTTGAAAGATCTTATGAATAAAGAGTCTTCGGTATTATCAGCTAACCCTTTAAGAACATCTGGATAGGAGATCTCTAAAGTAACGTTCATACCACCTTTTAAGTCCAAACCTAAGTTTAATTCTTTGTACTTAGTTTGTTTGTAAGTATTGCCTAAGAATACTTTTTCTTCTTTTTTCTCAGCAAGATATTGAGCTTCTCTTGCACTGATAACAGAGTCTCTTAAGTGTTGCTCTAGCATTTTGTCGCCATTTGCTTGTTTGATAACCTCCTCAATAGCAGCAGGATCATTAGCAAAATTGCGGGCATCTTTACCGATTTTCCAAGTAACAAAAGAAAATGACAAGCAATACAAGCAGGTAAGTGCGATCAGTATTGAAAAAAATAAAATTAAACCTTTGTTGCGCATTTTTTAATTATTTGATTATTAATGTATTAATTTAAATATATTCAATATTTTTTTAGCCTGCAAATATACATTTTATTTTTAAACATCAAAGTGTTGATTGATAATTTTTTTCATTACCTCTAACTATTTATAAAAAAATGTAAAAATGGGGTTAATTTTTGGCTTTACAGTTCCATTCGATACCCCCAATTTGAATATTTTCTTTTTTATCAAACCTATTAAGAATTTTATTATATTTGTACGTTGAAATATGAAGTTGTTGAAAGTGTAATTTTTTAAATAACATACACCTTAACCATCAAAACAACCAAATCATGAAAACAATCCTTTACCCATTTTTTGTATTTATTGCATTGGGATTTCTTTTTTTCCAATGCGATGATGATCCCCAAACCAAAATGAGTGGTAATTTAACAGAACATTCTGCCTGTAAAAACTTTTTAGCTCAGAATTCTCCGAAATTTGATGTTGCAGATACTACAACATCTATTGTTTTTACATATTCAGAAAGTCAAAACAGGCTTATTTTAAATCATATCAATGCCGCTTTTAATTGTTGTCCCGATGACTTATACTGCGAATTTTACCTTTCAGGCGACACCATTCATATTCATGAATTTGAGGAATCTGCTTTATGTGACTGTAATTGCCTCTATGATTTAACCATGCAAATCAATCAGGTGGTTCCAGGAGTTTATAAATTAAAGTTTCATGAACCCTATGTAGGAGATCAACCCATTCTGTTTTTTGAATTAAACCTTACACAAGATACCTCCGGAACCTTCACGATAACAAGGACAGGATATCCTTGGGGAATGTAAAGAATTCTGTATAATATGCTTTGAATTAACCTATTGATTCTTTCAATAGGATTCATTATTATAATTTTTTAATTTGGAATCCCTTTTGTATTATATTTGCACTTTAAACATAAAACAATTAGAAAACAAATTTAAAAATATCAAATCATGAAAAAAAGATTATCAGTAATTTTACAATTATTAGCAGTCCTTCTTTTTACATTTCCTGTTATTGGGAAAATAACTGCTCAAAATGAATCCTCCAAATTTCTGTTTAGAGGGGTTGCAGAAGTTGGATTTACTTCCGTACTTGCACACCAAATACAATTAGGTAATTCCGGGACCAATTTTGATTATGTCAAAGCGGGTGGACAAGATGTACTTTTTCCCACTTTCCGTTTTTCAATCGAAATGGACGTGAATAAAAAAAATACATTTATCATTTTATACCAACCTTTAAGAATTGAAACACAGGCTGTTTTACAAAATAACACCATGTTTAACGGAGTTTTATTCCCTGCTAATACTGGTATAAAAGCTTTATATAATTTTCCATTTTATAGATTTAGTTATCTAAGAGAATTACTTCCAAATAATGAAAAGTTTAAATTGGCATTAGGATTAACATTACAGATTAGAAATGCAACTATATCTTTTGAATCCAATGATGGACTTTTATACACGGGTAATCGTGGAACCGGTCCAGTTCCAGCTCTTAAAATCAGAACGAAATACAATTTTTCACCAAAATTCTACACCGAATTTGAAGCAGATGGAATTTATGCACCTGTAAGTTACCTGAATGGAAGTGATAATGAGATTGTTGGAGCCATTTTAGATGCCAGTTTACGTTTTGGGGCAGAAATGACAGATTTTAGCAATATATTTTTGAATTTCAGATATTTAGGAGGTGGTGCAACCGGAACCGACACCGGAGCTGATGTTTGGCCCGGTGATGGATATGTTAAAAATTGGTTGAACTTTTTTAATGTATCTGCAGGTTTTGTTATAAAAATCTAAATATTACATGAAAGAGATTGTTCTTATAACCGGGGCAAATGGATTCGTTGCAAAACGATTGAGTCAAATCCTTTTGCCCCGATTTCATGTGCGCTATTTATCCAGAAGTCCTAAAGATGAAGATGAATTTCATTGGGATCTCAAAAAACAAATTATTGATATACATGCTTTAGTGGGGGTTGATCATATCATTCATTTAGCGGGTGCGGATATCTCTGAAAAAAGATGGACCAATGATAGAAAAAATGAAATCATTTCCAGTAGAGTCCAAAGTGCTCGTTTATTATTAAAAACACTTTCACAAAACAAGATTTACATTAAATCATTCATATCAGCTTCTGCTGTTGGATATTATGGCTCAAATTCTGACAATTCAGGTTTTACTGAAGAAGCTTTAAAAGGTGAAGGATTTCTCGCAAATGTTGTTGATGAATGGGAAAAAGCAGCAGACCAATTTCTTCTTGAAAAAGTTGCTGAAAGGGTCGTTAAAATCAGAACAGGTGTTATTTTGGCGAAAGAGAAAGGAGCCTTACCTAAAATGACACTTCCTATAAAATATGGAATTGGATCACCTTTAGGAACCGGAACACAGTATCTTTCCTGGATCCATATCGATGATATTTGTCAAATATATCAACTGGTACTAGAAAGATCAGACTTACAGGGTGTTTTTAATGGAGTTTCACCAAATCCTGTAACCAACAAGGAACTCACAAAAGAGATTGCCCGAAAAATCAAAAGGCCCATTCTATTTCCTTCCATACCTTCATGGATCCTAAAAATTGTATTTGGAGAGATGTCATCTGTCCTTTTGGATAATATAAAGGTCTCTTCTCAAAAGATTGAGAAAGCGGGATTTCAGTTTCAGTTTTCCAACATCAAAGAAGCGTTGGAAAATTTACTTCAATAAATTTTTAGTAAGCTCTGGCAAACAAAACTCTTTGATTAGAAGGTTTGCCGGTTAAAATACAAGTACCCTCTTCTTGTGGATTATTGAAAGGGATACAACGTATAGTAGCTTTAGTTTTCTCTTTGATAGCATCTTCTGTTTCCGGAGTGCCATCCCAATGAGCAGAAATAAAACCACCTTTTTGATCCAACAACTCAATGAATTGTTCCCAGGTATCCGCTTTGGTGATATTATCTTCTCTATAAATCAATGCTTTATTGTAAATATTTTGTTGAATATCTTCTAAAAGTGTTTCAATATATTGATTCAGATTATCGTAAGAAACAGTTTTTTTCTCCAGAGTATCACGACGAGCAATCTCCACTTGATTGTTTTCTAAATCACGAGGGCCAACAGCAATGCGAACAGGAACTCCTTTCATTTCATACTCATTGAATTTCCATCCGGAGCGTCTGGAGTCGTCGTCATCTAGTTTAACAGTTATATTTCTAGCTTTTAATGCACTGATTACAGGTTCCATTTTAGTACGGATTGCATTGAGTTGCTCTTCATCTTTATATATAGGTATAATAACTACTTGAAGAGGAGCCAATTTTGGAGGGAGAACAAGACCGTTGTCATCAGAATGGCTCATGATAAGAGCACCGATTAAACGGGTAGAAACACCCCAGGAGGTAGCCCAAACATATTCCAGTTTATTCTCTTTGCTTAAGAATTTAACATCAAAAGCTTTCGCGAAATTTTGTCCTAAGAAATGGGATGTTCCAGCTTGAAGAGCTTTACCATCTTGCATAAGGGCTTCAATACAATAGGTATCTAAAGCGCCGGCAAATCTTTCATTTGGAGATTTTACCCCTTTGATAACAGGCATAGCCATGTGTTTTTCAGCAAAATCAGCATATACATTTAACATTTTTTCTGTTTCAATAACAGCTTCTTCGCGGGTAGCGTGTGCTGTATGTCCCTCTTGCCAAAGGAATTCAGCTGTACGAAGGAAAAGACGGGTTCTCATTTCCCAACGAACCACATTAGCCCATTGATTACAAAGTATTGGAAGATCACGATAAGATTGAATCCAATTTTTATAAGTATCCCATATAATGGTTTCAGAGGTTGGGCGAACTATTAACTCTTCTTCCAACTTAGCGTCCGGATCAACCATCAATCCGCCATTTGGATCCTTTTTTAAACGATAGTGAGTAACAACTGCACACTCTTTGGCAAACCCTTCAACATGGTCGGCTTCACGACTAAAGAAAGATTTTGGAATAAAAAGTGGAAAATATGCATTTACATGTCCGGTATCTTTAAACATTTTATCAAGTGCGTCTCTCATTTTTTCCCAAATAGCATATCCATAGGGTTTGATCACCATGCATCCTCTAACTGCTGAATTTTCAGCAAGATCTGCATTTTTAACAATGTCAATATACCATTGTGAATAGTCTTTTTCGCGTGGGGTAATACTTTTTGCCATCTCTTCTCGTTTACATTAAACTTAATGATTTTTTTGTAGTCTAAAATTTGTGCAAAGATACGAAAAAGCAACCAAATATAATAAAATAGGAGGTAAAAATATGAAAACGAGACTATTTATAACCGGCATCATTTTAACGATTATGGCCAGTTCCTGTACAGTAAGCAATGTAACTTATTACGATGATGTGTACACCCCATCAACAGATAATCAGTACAAAGAACCTGTTACACCACCACAAAACAACGACTATAATTATAGTCAAAATCAACCCAATTCTCAAGATCAACAAAATAATCAGGATCAACAAAACTACCAAGACCAACCTAACTACCAGGATCAAAATTACAACAACAATAATAATTATGATTCCAATAATTATCAGAATAATAATGGAGACAATAATTATTATAATGATGAGAATTATGATTATTCCAATGATGGATCTTATTATTCTGATTATGATGATTATGATAATTATGACTATTATTATACCTCAAGGATTCGTAGATTCCATGACAATTACAACACAGGATGGGGCTATTATGATCCTTACTATACCAATTTATATTATTATGATTCCTATCCTTCCACTTGGGGAATGAGTATTTATATGGGATATAGTTGGTGGTGGCCAACTTATTATTATAGACCTTATTACTACAACTATGGGTATTACAACTACGGCTTCTGTTACGGTTGGGGTTATGATCCATTCTGGGGAGGACATCATGGTTATCATAATGGATATTGGAATGGCTATCAAGATGGCTATTGGGATGGCTATTATGATGGAAATCATGCAGGTTATTACCATAATAATTATGACAATAACAACTCCTATTTTTATGGTCATAGAAATAATGTAGGTCCATCTGCCGGAACCGGTGGTAAAAGACCAAGACCAGGTGAAAATAATGACAACAATGGTAAATCTGTTTCTCGTTCAGTTACACCAACGTCATTCAATCAAAATTATACCACTTTAATAAGAGAAGTGGAAGCTAATCCAAATAGACCGGTTTCAGGAACAACTTCAAGGGAAAAACCTAATAATAAACCTGTTTCACAAAATAATAATACTCAAAATAGAACGGTTCAAGATAATAATTCCAATTCAGTAGGTACTCGTCCAGTTGAAAATAATCAAAACAGCAGACAAAACCCTCAAAATAATAATACGCAACAAAACAACACCAGACAAAACAACCAAGGTAACTACAATCAACAAAACAGGCCTCAAAACAACCAAGGGAATTATAACCAACAAAACAATACCAGACAAAACAACCAAGGTAACTACAATCAACAAAACAGGCCTCAAAACAACCAAGGGAATTATAACCAACAAAACAATACCAGACAAAACAACCAAGGTAATTACAATCAACAAAACAGACCTCAAAATAACCAAGGAAACTATAACAGACAGTACAGACCTCAAAATACCAGACCTCAAAACAATTATCAACAAGATAATCGGAACAAAAACAATCAACAAAACAATAACAATCAGCAAAACAATCAAAACAACTACAATAGGAATAATCAAACCAATCCAAATAACGGGAATTATCAAAATGATAGAAATAATCAAAACAATAATTCTCAAGGGAATGGTAGAACCTATAATAATAATTCCAGAAACAATAACTACCAAAACAATAACTACCAAAACAATAACTACCAAAACAATAACCAAAACAACTCCAATTACAACCGAAACAACCAAAACTATCAAAACAACCAAGGTTCCGGAAATACCAGAACTTATGATAATAACAGAAACAGTTCAGGAAGTTCATCCGGATCCAGTGGCAGCTACAATAGAAACAGTTCAGGCAGTTCATCCGGTTCAAGTGGAAGTTATAACAGAAGTAGTTCAGGCAGTTCATCAGGATCAAGTGGAAGTAGCTCAAGAGGAAGCTCTTCCGGTTCTAGTGGGAGCAGTTCCAGAGGTAGTTCTGGCAGTAGTTCAGGTCATAGAAAATAGATTTGTTTAAACATTAAAAATTAGCAATATGAATACAAAAAACATCATTTTGATTTTCACACTATTGTGTCTAGGAAATCTAACATTTGCACAAAATGAACTTGATGCATTGCGCTTTTCAAGAACGGAATGGAGTGGTACTGCACGTTTTATTGGCGCAGGTGGAGCATTTGGTGCAGTTGGAGCAGATTTTTCAGCATTAAGTACTAATCCTGCTTCTATAGGATTATTCAAAAAAACAGAGATCTCTTTTACTCCGTTGGTTCTTAATATTTCACACGTTAATTCAGATTATAATGATGAATTAACTCCCACTACATCAATGTCATCAACTGTTTCGAATTTAGGAATTGTATTTGCATGGGATGCAGCTAGTAACAGTAAATGGAAAAAAGGGCAATTCGGCATAGGATATAACCAAATTATGAATTTTGCCAATAAATTTGCAGTTGAAGGCAGAAGTAATGGAAGCACTATGGGACAGGCTTTTGCCCAAGCAGCAAATGGTTCTCTTTATGATGACTTATCTAATGAAGGATATTTTGCTTACCAGTCTTATATCATTGATCCACTTAACAATACAACCGATAACGATCAATATGTACCTGCTTATTTTGGGAAAGATCTAAAACAAATGACTTCAGTTCATTCAAGTGGGAGAATCAACGAGCTAACATTCTCTTTTGGTGGAAATTATAACGATAAATTCTTCGTTGGAGCTACTTTAGGCGTTCCATTCCTGTCTTACATCGAAAACAGAACTTATGAAGAGATAGATGATCAAAATATTGTGGATCATTTCAATTCTTTTACCATTAATGATAAATTGATGGTTTCTTCAACCGGTATCAATTTGAAATTAGGTATTTTATATCAACCGGTTTCTTTTTTGAGATTTGGAGCTGCTTTTCATACACCTACTTATTATGGGAATATGCATGATATCTTAGAAAGAGAAATGGTTTCATTTGGAGATACAAGTTTAAATGTTAGTTATACAAATGACTATAATTATCAGTTGATTACTCCAGCTAGAGTCATGGCAAATGTTGCTTTCTTGATTTTGAAGAGAGGTTTTATCAGTGCTGATTATGAGTTTACCGATTATTCAAAAAGTGAAATGGGATCCTGGGGTTCAAATACTTATCTTTTTAAAGATGAAAATAAAGCCATTCGTGATTGTTATCAGGCAACTCATACCATAAGAGTTGGTGGAGAAGTTTATCTAACTAAAAACTTTTTGTTTCGTGCAGGATTTGCTTACACTAGTTCCCCTTATCAAGATAATATCAACGATGCTTCTTTAAAAGTAGGCTCTTTGGGATTAGGATATCGTACCAATTCATTCTTTGTAGATGTTGCTTATCAATACAAAACATCTAAGCAAAACTATTGGTTTTTTAATCCTGATATGGTTAATCCTGTTAATCAACAATACGTATCTCATTATATTGTAGGTACTTTTGGATGGAAATTGTAATCTTTTTCAAACATATTTAACATAAATCAAAAAGTTCGCGTATCTTTGCACGAACTTTTTTTATTTCTAGATTATGATGATTAGCAAAAGAAATAAACCGGCTATTGTATTTAAGGACAAAGAATATTCCTATTCTCAACTTTTGCAATTGGCAACGGTTTACCAAAATAATTTTACAAAAAACGGGAAGAATCCAGATAAAATTCTGATTTTTGCAGATAACTCTCCTGAATATTTTTTTGTAACATACGGAACATTTAAAAGTGGTGCCATTTTGGTGCCTGTAGATGTTACATCAACTTTAAAAGAACTTTCTTTTATTATTGGAGATTGTAAACCTGATATCATTTTTACAGTAGAAAGTAAATTGGAAATGGTGAGTGAAGCTGTTAATATGATCTCAGATTATGAATGTTTGGTCATGACAGCCAACGATGTTAATATTGAAGGCTACGATTCTATTGAAGTGGAGCCCATTCCTATCGGTGAAGCGGAAAAGGTAATGACGATTATTTACACTTCCGGTACAACTGGGTCTCCTAAAGGAGTGATGTTATCCTATAAAAACATTATGTTTAACGTCTATTCTGTTTCGGAATTTGTTCCTATTTATAGAGAAGAGGTTAATGTAATGGTTTTATTACCGTTACATCACAGTTTCCCTTTTGTGGGTACTATTTTAACGCCTATGTATGTAGGAGCAACAGTATATATTGCAGAAGGATTATCTGCAGAAAGCATTATTTCTACATTAAACCGAGGCAAAATTGGTCTTATCATTGGAGTTCCAAAACTATATGAAACTTTGGCAAAAGGGATTATGGTGAAAATTAATTCCTCTTTTGTAGGTCGAACCATGTTTAAATTAGCCAAATTAATCAGAAATAAAACTTTTTCTAAAAAAATATTCAAAGCTGTTCATCAAAAATTTGGAGGGCATATTGAACATTTGGTATGTGGAGGTGCTGCTTTGCCAGACGATACTGGTGTCATATTCCAAACCTTAGGATTTTCTGTATTAGTAGGTTACGGTATGACTGAATGTGCACCCATGATTTCTTTTACCAGACCCGGTAAAGATGAGATTGGATATTCCGGACATTTACTTCCTGGACTTGAGATCCGTTTTGGAGAAAACAGAGAAATATATATCAAAGGGGATAATGTGATGAAGGGGTATTATAATAGGCCGGAAGAAACTAATGATATTATTAAAGATGGTTGGTTAGAAACCGGAGATTTAGGCATTATGGATAAAAAAGGGCTTAAAATTACCGGGAGAATTAAAGAGATTATCGTCACATCTAATGGAAAAAATATCAATCCAGTTGAGTTGGAATTTGAACTCATGGAGAAAACCAAAGTGATGAAAGAGGTTGCCATTTTTCTTGAAAATGATCTTTTACAAGCCTTGGTTGTGCCTGATATGGATGTAGTTAGATTGAAAACTGGTTTTACTGCATCCGATATCATTAGAGCGGAGATTGAAGAGTACAACAAAGGAGCAATGACCTATAAAAGGATTAAGAAATTTCATATTGCATCTTCAGAGTTGCGAAGAACCAGACTTGGTAAAATCCAAAGATTTTACTTGAAAGATCTCATTACAACTGAAGAAAAAGCACAAAAAGAGGATGAAGTTGAAAATCTAAATCCAATTTATGTATCATTAAAAACATTTGTAGAGAGTGAAACGGGCAAAAAAGCTAATGGGGATTCCAACTTTGAAATCGATTTAGCTATGGATTCTCTTACTAGAGTTGCTTTAATCGCTTACATAGAAACTGCATTTGAGTTGCATTTGAAAGAGAATCAATTAGATGAATTCCCAACGTTAAATAAGCTTACCTCACATATTGAGGAAAACTCATCTGTAATAAAAGAAACTGAAATCTCTTGGAAAGAGATTCTTCAACATAAACTCGAGGATTTAAAATTACCTAAATCAGGACTTACCCATCGGTTTTTAGATCATGCAATCAGAGTGTTTTTTAATTTATTTTATAGATATAGATCAAAAGGCACTGAAAACATTCCGGATGGACCATGTATTATCATTGGGAATCACAGAAGTGGCTTTGATGGCGTTTTTATTTCCTCTAAAATGAAATGGTCGGTTGCTAAAAGAACATTCTTTTTTGCCAAAGATAAACACTTTAATTTTGCATTGGGAAGATTTGTTGCAAAAAGGAGTAATATCATTTTAATGAATGTGAATACTAATATTAGAGAATCACTTCAAAAGATGTCCGAAGTATTGAAACAAGGTAAAAATGTAATTATTTTCCCTGAAGGAACTAGAGCGAAGGACAAAAAACTGAAACATTTCAGAGATGCGTTTGCTATCCTAAGCACAGAATTAAATGTTCCTGTAGTTCCAGTTATTATCAAAGGATCTGAAGCTGCTACATTCAAGAGCATCCGAGTTCCTAAATTTTTAAATAAAATTGAGTTGCAGTTTCTTAAACCGGTTTATCCTGAACCAGCTGAAACGATCAGAGATTTTCGTAGCAGAATTGAAACGATTTATCAAAACAATCTATAATTAATAAAAAACCAAGAATATGACAGAAAATGAAATTAACAATGGTCTTGAGAATGAAATGATTTCTAACGAACAATCTATTTCAAATGAAACATCAGAAGTTACTCCGCTTCCAAAAACTTCCATGAAAGAGAATAAGAAATTTCCATTTCAATTAGTCTTTACAATTTGTATCACAATTGCAGTTATTGTACTTTATATTTTACATTTTATAACTCCTAAACAAGAAGTATTCGTTCCTAAAGAATTCTCTGGAAAGCCCGGTACAGGAGAAGTCGTTTATGTTAATTTAGACACTATTAATGCTAACTATGAGTTAGTTAAGATATTAACCGGTGATATTGAAAAAGAAACTAAAAAACAGGAAGCCATTTTCCAAAACAAAGAGGAAGCATTCAAAAAGAAATATGCGCAATTTCAGGAAAATTATTCTAAAGGTATTTTAACTCAAGTTCAAATAGAAAATGCTCAAATGCAACTGGAACAAGAATATGCAGCCATAACCAGTGAGAAAGAGAATGTGTTTAATGATTTACAAAACAGACAATCTACAGCTTTACTTCAGATTTATGATTCTTTACAAACAGTAATCAAACGAGTTAATTTACAAAGAAATGCTTCATTTGTGATTACTTATCAAGCCAATAGTCCGTTTTTAATTCATGCAGATCCATCTAAAGAGATCACTGATCAAGTATTATTTGAATTGAATAAGCCTTACAATAAATAGACTATTCCATTGATATAGTATAGCTATTTAAATATTAAAAAAATTATTATCTATTATTAGAAAATTATTGTTATTTTTGCCGCTCGAAAATTAAAAAATTTATTATATGACAAACAAGGAAAAAATTGGTGCAAAAAAAGAAAGTGCAACTCCAAAAAAAGAGAATTTTATTTCAAAAACAATTGTATTTTTCAACAAATATAACAAAATCGTTTATGGAGTAATCATTGGAATTTTATTGATCATTTCCGCAATATTAGCATTTAATAAATTTTATTTAGCTCCTAAAGCTGAAAAAGCATCTATGCTCATTCTTAAGCCAATTGAAAAGATGATGGCCGGAGATTCAGCATCGGTTCTTATTGCTTTGGAAGGTGACGATGAAATTGATGGATTTCTTACAATTGCTAAAGGGTATAGTTTAACTAAAACTTCCAATATTGCTAACTATTATGCAGGTCTATGTTATTTAAAATTAAAAGACAAAGAGGAAGCTTTGAATTATCTTTTGAAATTCAAACACAAAGAGGATGTTCTTTGGTATTCTTGTCAAGCTCTTATTGGAGATATCTATGATGATATGGGAGATGCAAAAAAAGCAGTTTCTTTTTATGAAAAATCCGTAGATGGAAATGAAGATCCTTACTTTGCGCCTATAAATCTTTTCAAATTGGGACAAATGTACGAAAGAGAAGAACAATGGCAAAAAGCTATTGACACATATCATACCATTGAAAACGATTTTTATGATCAATATACCAAAATGGGTGTTGCTCGTTTTGTAGATCGTGCCAATGCAAAATTAGGTAAATAATGAAGAAAACCAATCTTTCTGAACACTCTGCGACTTTTCCTAAAGCCAATAAATTTAAAATAGGGATTGTTGTTAGTGAATGGAATCCAACTGTTACCAATGCATTAAAAGAGGGTGCACTATTTACCTTATTGGATCATGGTGTATTAGAAGCTAATGTTGCCATTCATCAAGTACCCGGGAGCTTTGAATTACCTCTTGGTGCTGCTATGTTATTAGATGCAGATGATGAGTTGGATGGTGTAATCTGTTTAGGATGCGTCATTCAAGGGGAAACAAGACATTTTGATTTTATTTCACAAGCAGTGGCTAATGGAGCCATGAAAGTGGGATTAGATTATGAAGTACCGGTTATTTTTGGTGTCTTGACTTGTGATACTATGGAGCAAGCTGTGGATCGTTCCGGTGGAAAACATGGCAATAAAGGCGTTGAAGCTGCCTATACTGTCCTTAAGATGATTGAACTTCAAAGAAAGTTAAAATAATATGAAAATTGTTTTTATGGGCACCCCTGAATTTGCAGTTGCAAGTTTAGATGCTCTGAATCAATCCGAACATGAGGTTGTTGCTGTTGTCACAGCCCCTGATAAACCTGCAGGAAGAGGATTGAAAATTCAATATTCGGAAGTCAAGCAATACGCTTTAGAACATCAAATTCCCATTTTACAACCTATAAAGTTAAAGGATCCTGAGTTTTTAGAATCATTAAAAAGTTATGCTGCTGATCTTTTTGTGGTTGTTGCTTTTAGAATGTTACCCGAAGAGGTATTTTTGATGCCTCCTAAAGGCACTTTTAACATCCATGGATCGTTGTTACCTCAATATAGAGGCGCAGCACCTATTCACTGGGCTGTGATCAATGGAGAGACAAAAACAGGGGTTACCTCATTCTTCCTTAATCATGAGATTGATAAAGGGGATATTATAGATTTTAAAGATTGTGAAATCAGTGAAGAAGATACTACTGGGCAAATCTACGAGAGGTTGATGAAGTTGGGAGCACAGTTAGCAATAGAAACTGTTCGGAAAATTGCTGAAGGAAAGATTCATCTCAAACCTCAAGACCATTTTGATCTAAGTCAATTAAAAATGGCTCCAAAATTAAACAAAGAGAATACCAAAATTGACTGGAATAAACCTGCAAGAGAGGTTTATAACCTGATTCGGGGACTGTCACCTTATCCTACAGCGTATACTTTGATCCAAAATTTAAATGGGGAAGAGATAGTTTTAAAATGCTATAAAGCTGAACTTCTTGATGAAAAGAGTACCGATAAACCGGGTACAATCATTACGGACAAGAAGAAAAAACTTACTATTTGTTGTTCAGATTATCAAATATCACTACTTGAATTGCAGTTACAAGGGAAGAGTAAAATGGATATTTACACCTTTTTACAAGGGTTTAGGTCAGATAATTACACAATGATATTAAAATAGTGTAATTTATACTCCTATTTAGGCTATATTTATTAACAATTGAATTGTTTATCAACAATGGCGCTTTTTTCAACAATTTCATTAAATATTTTTTAAATTTGCAGTCGTTGAAAATAAGTTTATTAACCATTAAATCAATTCCAATGAACAAAGCAGAATTAATTAGTTCAATTGCTGAAAAAGCAGGGTTCACTAAAGTTCAAGCTAAAATAGCTCTTGATGCATTTGTATGTGCAACAACAGAAGCTTTAACAAAAGGTGAAAAAGTTTCATTAGTAGGATTTGGTACATTTGCAGTTGTAAAACGTGCTGCAAGAAAAGGCCGCAACCCTCAAACTAAAAAAGAAATGGATATTCCTGCTAAAAACGTTATCAAATTTAAACCAGGAACTGAACTAACCGGAACAATCTAATATTTTCCGGAAATGGAACAAAAAAGCCCTTTTTTAGGGCTTTTTTTATGATTATTTGATTATGATGACAATAGAAAATAGAGAGACTAGAAGGATTGTATGTAACTATTTAACCACATTTCTTACAGATGAAAGAAATGCGAGAATCTTAAAAGTATTAGAAAATAGGACAAGACATCTTACTGTTGTTGTTGAAGACCTTTTTCAAACCCAGAATATTAGTGCAGTTATGAGAACTTGTGAATGTGTTGGAATTCAGGATATTCATATTATTGAAGGGGAGAATGAGTTTTCGATCCATACGGCTATCTCAATGGGGGCCGACAAATGGCTGAATCATTACCATTACCCGGTTTCTGATACCAATATTTCCGACTGTATCCTTGGGTTAAAGCAAAAAGGATACACCGTTGTCGCTACTTTGCCTGGTGATGATAGCTGTTATATGGAGGATCTTCCTTTAGATAAGCCAATTGCTTTATTGTTTGGTACAGAATTAAAGGGTTTAACACCGGAAGCGATCGCTTTGTCAGATCAATCTGTAAAAATCCCGATGTATGGCTTCACGACGAGCTATAATATTTCCAATTCTGTCGCAATTATGGCATCTTATTTTATTGAAAAATTAAATAAATCATCAATAAATTGGAAATTATCTGAAGAAGAGAAAGAAATTTTATATTTGGAATGGCTACAAAAATCGATAAAAACGCCAAAAATGATCATTCAAAATTTTTTAAATGAAAATAATTTGAATATTTAAAAAAAAGTTGTATCTTTGCAGCCCGAAAAAAACGAAAAAATAATATAACATTATAAAGCAATGAAAAGAACCTATCAACCTTCAAACAGAAGACGTAAGAACAAACACGGATTCAGAGAAAGAATGGCTACTGCTAATGGACGTAGAGTATTATCAGCTCGCAGAGCAAAAGGAAGAACTAAATTATCCGTTTCTGACGAAGGGTTTGGTAAAAAGTAGTATTCTTTGTTTTTTACGATATAAAAAGAGGAGATTTGATCTCCTCTTTTTTTTATAAATTTTTAATGAAATATTTTTAAAAATACCCACAAAAATTTAACAAAAAATATTATTTTTGCGGCTCTAAAATTTATAGAACAATATAATTTAAAAAAGATAAAATGACAAGTCAAATAAGAGGGAAAATCTCTCAAATTATTGGTGCTGTTGTAGATGTTCAATTCGGTGATGATGTAGCACTTCCTAACATTTATGATGCATTACACATTGTTAAAGAAAACGGAGAACATTTAGTACTTGAATGTGAACAAGCTATTGGAGAAAATACAATGCGTTGTATCGCTATGGATTCTACCGACGGTCTTAAAAGAGGAATGGATGTAATTGCTACTGGTCGTATGATCTCTATGCCAACCGGTAACATTAATGGTAGATTATTAAATGTAATCGGAGATGCTATTGATGGAATTAACAAAATCGATTCTCCTGTGAGAAAAGATATTCACCGTGATCCTCCTTCATTCGAAAGTTTATCCACTTCTCAAGAGGTTTTATATACCGGTATTAAAGTTATTGACCTAATTGAGCCCTATATGAAAGGGGGAAAAATTGGTTTATTCGGTGGCGCCGGTGTTGGTAAAACCGTTTTGATCATGGAGATGATCAATAACATTGCTAAAAAATATTCCGGTATGTCTGTTTTTGCCGGTGTTGGTGAACGTACCCGTGAAGGAAATGACCTTTTACGTGAAATGATTGAATCAGGTGTTATCCAATATGGTGATGAATTTCTTGAAAGTATGGAAAAAGGGGGATGGGATTTGAATAAAGTGGATCAGGAAAAATTAGCAAATTCTCAATGTACTATGGTATTCGGTCAGATGAATGAACCTCCCGGCGCACGTGCACGGGTTGCCCTTTCCGGTTTAACTGTTGCTGAATATTATCGTGATGGTGATGAAGAGTCTGGTGGTCGTGATATCCTTTTCTTTGTAGATAATATCTTCCGTTTTACACAAGCCGGTTCTGAAGTTTCTGCTCTTTTAGGTCGTATGCCTTCTGCTGTAGGTTATCAACCTACTTTAGCATCCGAAATGGGGATTCTTCAAGAAAGAATTACTTCAACTAAAAGAGGTTCTATTACTTCTGTTCAAGCGATTTATGTTCCTGCTGATGACTTAACTGACCCTGCTCCTGCAACTACTTTCTCTCACTTGGATGCTACTACCGTTTTAAGTAGAAAAATTTCGGAGTTAGGTATTTATCCTGCTGTAGACCCATTGGACTCTACATCCAGAATTTTAAGTCCTGATGTTGTTGGTGAACTTCACTATAGAACTGCTCAAAGAGTGAAAGAAACGCTTCAAAGATATAAAGAACTTCAGGATATCATTGCTATTCTTGGGATGGAAGAACTTTCTGAAGAGGATAGAAAAGTGGTTCACCGCGCTCGTCGTGTTCAACGTTTCTTATCTCAACCTTTCCATGTTGCTGAACAATTTACAGGTCTTAAAGGAGTTTTCGTTCCAATAGAAGAAACAATCAAAGGTTTTAACATGATCTTAGATGGTGAACTTGACTATTTACCTGAAAATGCCTTCAACTTAGTTGGAAATATTGAAGAAGCTATCGAAAAAGGAAATAAAGAACTAAACGCTGCTAAATAACTATGAAACTAGAAATTCTAACTCCTGACAAAGAGATCTATCTTGGTGAAGCATCAGCAATCCTTTTCCCCGGTTTGGATGGTTTGTTTGCTATATTAGACAAACACGCCCCTATGATCGCAGGTTTAAGAAAAGGAAAAATCAAAGCCGAAACGCCATCCGGTATTCAATTTTTTGAAATCAACGGAGGTGTTGTGGAAGTTCAACATAACAAAGTATTGGTTTTAGCTGAGTAATTGTTTCATTGAAAACGCATTACGTTATACCGATATTTATTCCCGAATCAGCTTGTCCTTTCCGCTGTACTTATTGTAACCAATATAATATTACTGAAAAAGCCACTTCTCCTAAACCGGATGAAGTGGCTTCCTTTTTTACCGGGTACCTTCAGACTATCCCTTATCAAAACCCCGAAGTGGTGGTTAAAGTGGCCTTTTTTGGAGGAAATTTTACCGGATTACCTATTTCTGAACAAGAAGCGTACCTTAAAGTGGTTCAACCGTTTATTGATGATAAAAAAGTGCACTCCATTCAACTTTCCACGCGTCCCGATTATATTAGTGAGCCTATTTTAATGTTATTGAAGAACTATCGCGTTTCTTTAGTTGAATTAGGGGCTCAAAGTCTCGATCCTGAAGTTCTTAAATACACTAGAAGAGGTCATACTGTGCAAGATGTTATCAAAAGTGCTCAGATGATTCGGCAACATGGTTTTGAGTTGGGATTACAAATGATGATTGGATTACCCGGAGATACTCTTGAGAAATCTATCGCAACGGCTCAAAAAATTGTGGAATTGGGAGCACAATACACACGAATCTACCCTACATTAGTGATTCAAGATACCGATTTGGAGAAGGAATTCAGAGATGGGCTTTATCAACCTTTATCATTGGAAGAAGCCGTAGAATGGTGTGCTCAAATCGTTCCTATTTTTGAACAAAACAACATTCAAATTTTACGTTTAGGACTTCACCCTTCCGAAGGGTTGATCCACCATGAAACGCTTATTGCCGGACCATTTCATGTTTCGTTCAAAGAGTTGGTATTAACCGCTTTATGGAAAGATAGATTGCTACAAATTTCCCAGAATAATGATACAGATACCTTTGAAGTTGAAGTCCCTAAAACAGAGATCAATTATGCCATTGGCTACGCAAGTCGTAATAAAATATGGCTGGAGAAAAAATACGATAAAGTAGTTTTTAAGCAAATTTAATTTTTTTTATTAGCACATTAGCACATTAGCACATTAGCACATTATTCACTATCTTTGCAGGTGTATTCAAATTTAGTCGAAAATGACCATCAAAAACTACGCTGCATTGATTTCCCGCGAGTTGGGAATTCCTGAACATCAGATTAAAAATACTATAGAGCTACTCAGTTCCGGTGCGACGATCCCTTTTATTTCGAGGTATCGGAAAGAGATGACCGGAAGCCTTGATGAGGTGATTGTTACCCAGATTCGTGATTTAAATGAAAAATGGGTGGAACTGGATAAAAGAAGAGCTGTGATCATCGATTCCATTACAGAACAAGGGAAGATGACTCCTAAACTCTTGACACAGATCAACAATATCAACAGCTTAACTGAACTGGAAGATGTTTATTTACCATACCGACCCAAACGTAAGACTAAAGCAACCATTGCGATTGATAAAGGGTTGGAACCATTGGCCATCATCATTTATGATCAAAGCAAAGTGGATCTTAATGCCATCGCAAAGACTTATATAGACAAGGAAAAAGGGGTTGCCAATCTCGAAGAAGCTTTACAAGGAGCCCGTGATATCATGGCTGAATGGATCTCTGAAGATATGAAAATCAGAGACCGCATCCGAAATATGTTCATTAAAGAATCGGTAATCTACTCCAAAGTGGTGAAAGACAAAGAGGAGGATGGGGCTAAGTTTGAGATCTATTTCAAGAGCCAGGAACCGTTATGGAAAGCGCCATCACATCGGGTGTTAGCTATGCTAAGAGGAGAAGAGGAAGGATTTTTGAGGATCTCCATAAAACCGGATGAAGAGATAGCTGTAAAAATCATGCAACGGTTTACCGTAAAAGCTAATAATTCCTGCACTCCACATGTGTTAAGTGCTACTGAAGACTCTTATAAAAGATTACTACAACCTCAGATGGAGACTGAGATGCGCAAATACTACAAAGAGAAGGCCGATAAGGAGGCCATTGCTGTTTTTGGAACCAATCTTCGCCAACTGTTAATGAGTGCGCCATTGGGCCAAAAAACAACGTTAGCACTTGATCCGGGATTTAGAACCGGTTGTAAAGTGGTTGTTCTCGACAAACAAGGAAAACTGTTACATCACAGCACCATTTATCCCCATCCACCTCAACAAGAGTATAAAAACAGTTCAGATACCTTGCAATGGTTAGTGAAAGAGTACAAAGTGGAAGCGATTGCCATTGGAAACGGTACCGCAGGTAGAGAAACTGAAGCATTTGTTCAAAAAATCCCATTCCCCAATCCTGTTTCAATCGTGATGGTGAATGAGAGTGGAGCTTCCATCTATTCTGCATCCGAAATAGCGAGAGATGAGTTTCCTGATCTCGACTTAACCGTTAGAGGTTCTGTTTCTATTGGCCGTAGGTTGATGGATCCTCTCGCGGAACTGGTAAAAATTGATCCAAAATCTATTGGCGTTGGGCAATATCAACACGATGTAAATCAGAGCTGGCTGCAGAAAAGTTTACAGGAGGTAGTAGAGAGTTGTGTCAATTCTGTAGGAGTTGAGGTGAATACAGCCAGTAAAGATTTGCTATCTTATGTTTCAGGAGTTGGACCCTCATTAGCTAAAAATATTGTGGAGTATCGCAATCAAAATGGACCATTTAAGACCAGAGATGCTCTGAAAAAAGTGCCTCGTTTTGGAGATAAGGCTTTTGAACAGGCTGCGGGTTTTCTAAGGATTCATGGAGCTCAGAATCCTTTGGATTACAGTGCAGTGCACCCGGAATCCTACAACATCGTTTTGGCTATGGCCAAAAAATTACATACCGATGTAAAACAACTGATATCCAATGAATCTCTAAGAAAAGAGATCAAAATTCAAGAGTTTGTAACGGACAAAGTGGGTATTCCGACCTTAAAGGATATCATGCAAGAGTTAGCCAAACCGGGACGAGATCCACGGGAACAGTTTGAAGAGTTTGCTTTTGATAAAAATATCAATTCCATAAATGATCTTATTATAGGGATGGTGGTTCCGGGAATCATCACCAACATCACCAACTTTGGCTGTTTTGTTGATATTGGGGTTCATCAGGATGGGTTGATTCATGTTAGTCAACTTGCCAACAAATTTGTCAGCAACCCTAACGATGTTGTCAAATTGGGACAAAAAGTGTTGGTTAAGGTCACCGATGTGGATATGAACCGCAAGAGGATCAGTTTGTCGATGAAAGAAGTGTAGTTAATGTGCTGATGTGCTGATTAGGGGAAAGTGGAAGGTTGAAGGGGGAAAGGAATTCGTAAATTAGCAAATTAGCAAATGAAAGGGAAGTGAGAAGTAAGAAGTAAAAAGGGGGGGTGGGTTGTTATTCAATTTCTTTTACAGTAATCCACCCTTCGTGAGTATGAAGCATTTGGCAAGCAATGAAATCGCAATCGGGACAGCTTTCGATTTTCTCAAATGAGGCTTTGACTTCTGTTCCATTTTCAAAAGGTTCAACCACTTCATCGTTGCAAATAAGATAATCTTTATCGTGATATCTAAGATAATTGCCTGTACAATCTTTAACAACGGTCATATTTTTATCATACACCTTAGAACAGGAGCTTATAGTTACTACAATAAGTCCAAAAATAATTAACGTTTTTACTTTCATATTTTTTTTAATTGTTATTTTTTAAATTCATGATTAATTTGTCTGATATTGGTTATTCCATTAATAATATATTGATTTTTTCTATAAAATTTTATCACATATTTCTTTAATACAGATGTTGCTCAATTTTTATACATTTAAAAGTATTTTTTAAATGTTTACAATAGCTCATGTTGCACCACTTGGAAAAGGAAAAATCTTTTCCACTTTATCAATCAAATTCTTTAATACGATGTCTGGTTTTTCTTCGTATATAATGAATGTTAATCTTTAATAGCAAAACGTATTTTATAAAGATGTATTAGTGATTCTTTGACGGAATTGTAATATTCACTAATATCAAAGCTTTCAAATAATATACTTTCAAAATTTATTCTGTCTTCTTGTTCAAGTTCTTGCTCTAATGGCAGTCTGTTTCTAATTGCAATTGGTTGAAAAGCATTAATAATATTTTGTTTTTGCTCATTTGATAAAAGTTGAAAATTCAATAACTTAAAATCCTTTTTAAATTTTGTTTCACGTAAATCAAGTGCACCTAAACCTCTTCCAAAACCAAAACACTCAATAAAAAACATACTTAATACGCTGTTTAGCAAGGCGAGTAATAATAATCTGTTTTCCCCTTGAAATTCTGTCTTTAAAGAAAGTCCAATCATTCTTTGGTCTATGAATGAACGATTTCTGAAAGTTGCAATAAATAGACTTCTATCATAATTCACGTTAGCTACAAAGTCAGCCATATTATCGGTTTTCATCTCATACCAAAACATATTGGCTTTACGCAAAGATTGAGTAAGAGGAACACCTGTTTCATTATTTTGGTTTTCAAAACTTCTAATCCATTGTATTGCTCCTGTATGATTAAGTTGCTCTAATTCGGCAATGCTTCTTGAACAACAAAATGCTTCTGCATCTGCCAAACAATTTAGACCTGATGTGCCTCTTAGATTTTTCAAAACTGGTTTTATGTATTCTGCTTCAATGTTATGACCTGTGGCAGGATAAAATAGAGCATTCCATCCTCTTCTTTCACCTCGAGTAAAATTAAAAAAGTGGTTGCATTCGGTTAGTTTTTCTGATACTTGAGCAGGCCAATTAAGGTTTGCAAAGTAACCACACCAAGGAACTCCAAATGTTTCAAAGTTGGCTATTTGATTAATTGAATAACTTTGAATTGTAACAAATTCATTGGTAGTTTCCAATAATATACTTTCGCTTAATTGTTTGATATCAGGGATTTCATCAATGCGTTCTTTTAATGTGCAGAATGAAATAGTTCTGTTTTGATTAATAGGGGTGGATGGATTTCTTTTACTAGCAATTAGGAAAGTTGTAACAACAGCAGCATTATTAAACCATTTACCTTTACCTGAAATTACAACAGTTTCAATATCATAAAACTTCTGAAATAACTTTAGAAAAATTTCTCCATAATCAGTCCCTAACCAAGCATTAGAAAGTATCAATCCGATTTTTCCGTTTTCAGACAGTAATTTATGTAAATAGAAGGGGATATAAGCAAAAATATCGCTTTTACCACTTAGAGGGGTTATGGTGCCTGCTTCAACGTGAATAAAATTATTAATTTCCTTTATGTTTGGATTTAAGACTTCTATTTCTTTACTTTTAATGAATGGTAAATTGGAAACAACATAATCAATATTTGGAAACTGTTTTATAATATCATTTCCATTGTTAGGGTCTTTAAATGTGATGTTTTGCCCTGTGAATAAATCAATTACGTCCTTTCTGAAAATGTTTAATACTTTACCAATATTGTTCGGTTTAGCTAAAGTAAGTGTTGATAATTGAATTGGAAAAGAATGCTTATCCGATGCCCAAATGGTATTGATTATAGCATCTGGGTTTATTTCATATTCTTCTTTTAGTAAATACGCTTGATTAATAATTGTCCCAGTACCACAACAAGGGTCAATTACTACACCTTCTTTGTTTTCCACTGTAAGCCTAACTAATAAATCTGCTAATTTTTTTGGCGTAGCGAACTGACCAGCAACCTTACGCTTTGCAGATACAATAGATGATTGAAGTAAATTATGCAGAACTTCAATTTCAATACTTGCAATGTTGATTGATGAAAGAAACTGATTCAACTGGATAATCTGTTTCCAAGCTGAAGTTGAGATAAATTCAATTGCAAGGTTATCACTGAAAATATTCCAAAAATTGCAATGCTCAGATATAGACGCAATTATTTCCTTTGCTTGTTCAATTGATGTCTCGTTGTTTATTGATTCTATTGCCCTTGCTTCATTGAAATGTCTTTTTAGAACATTTGCAAAAATTATTTTAAATACCCAATCGGTTAAAATTACTTTGGATAGAGTGGGTAGTTTATTTAAAACATCTTTTGATGTTGTTGGATTATAGCCATATTCAGTTGCCGAGGATAACCACCAATTATTTATCTGTGCCTCAATTCTTGCTTGTGTACGGGCTTTGTTTTTTAGATTTTCTGCTGTCGATGATATGTTTTCTAAAACAACATCAATGATTGCATCCACAGCCAATATTTCAGTAGAAACTTCATCAGATATTTCGCCTGATTCCAAGTAGTTGTTTAAGTCTGAAAGTATTGAATGGAGTAAAGATTTCCAAAGAGCTTCTTTTGGTTTAACTTCTATTCTATTATTAATGTCTATGTCATTCCAAGTCTTTAAAATAGAGAATGAATCTCCTTGTTTTGAGAAAATAACAGCACTTTTAACATTCCAAAGAATGAAACTATTTCTATGTAAAATGTTAGCTTTTTTGATTGCATTGCTAATTAATTCAGCATCATTTATTGGAGTATCAGGCATTTTTAACTCCCAACCCTGCAAGATGATATTTCTTGTCTGATCTTTGAATATCAATACGTCAGGAAATAGGCTTGATTTTTCAATTCTAATGGTGTTTTCACCTCCAGCACTTTTAAAATGCCAACTTTTGTTTGCAAGATACAAGTTGATTTCACTTATTACATCAATTGCCCAACTTCTTTCGTTATAATTTATTTTTGCCATTTTTCTTATATTTCAAAGACTGATAAATTAGGTTTTACTTTACCATTTATGTAATTAATTGTGTGATAATTTACTATTGGTTCGTTGAATAATCTTAAAGTTGATTCATCTATTTCCTTTCGTTTAAGTGTTTTCTGAATCCTATCGGTACAAATTTCAATATAATCCACCGGTTTCACTTTATGAAGTAAAACATCTTCATTTTTTTCGATACCAATAAATTGCCTATTTTCAAGAATTGCAGAAAGCAAGAAACTTCCACTTCCACAGGCGTTGTCAAGGACAATATCACCTGGTTTTGTAAATGTTTTGATCAGATAACGGCCCAATTCAATTGGTTTTTGTGTTGGATGAATAACAGGCCCTTCTGTTTCAGCTGTTTTGATATATACAAAATCATCAATTGGCTGTTCTTCGTAAAATATAACATCATTAGGATATCTTTCACCATTGCTTTTTACGTGTTGGGGTTTGAAATCTCCATAACTTCCTGTATATTGGTCTTTTCGTATACCTTTATCGTAAGCATCCCCATTTGTCATTTGTGGGTTATATGTTGGTTGCTTTTTATAGAAAATACAAATGTCTTCGTGTTTTCTGAGTGGTTGTTTTTTAGCGTTCAGAAAATTTGTCGATTTTGATTTAATCCAAACGATTTTGTATTTGAATAACTTCTCGTTACTCATAATTAATTTAGCTGTAAAAAGTCCTTGAGCTGTCAGTGCAATAGCTCCATCATCTTTAATGATTCTCTCATAATGATTCCATAATAGCTCCATATCTAATACAGAGTCCCATTTGTTTTGAGTCGTTCCATATGGTAAATCGCAAAGAATCATATCGATTGATTTGCTTGGAATGTCATTCATAACTTCTAAGCAATCGCCTTGAATTACTTTGTTTAAGTATTGCTCTATAGATTTTGCCATTTTTTAAAAATTTAAAATTCCTTGTTTAACCTTGGATGTTCTGTAATATTTTGCTTTTTCCTCTGCCAATGTCAACAATTCTATAGAATCTGAAATTTTGTAAATTATTTCAGCAATTTTTTCACTATAATACTCTTTTTCAAGTTTTTCAATGTCCAAATTGAAAATGTTTGCCAGTTTGGGTATAATTTCTTCGGGCACATTTCTTTTTCCGTTTTCAATTTTTGAAAGGGTAGATTGGTCAATGTCCAACGCTGCAGCAAGTTTAGTCAATGTCAAACCTTTGTCAGACCTTAGTTTATGAATAAATTCTCCAAATGTTTCTTTCATCTTCTTGAATATTTTGTCTTGATAATTTTGGCAAAAATAATGAATTTTTTAATGAGTAGTCAATATATTTATGGAAAATTTATTAACAAATATTTGTTTAGTTTGTGTGTGACTTAGATGTGATTTCAACAAATAATTCTCATTTTTACTGAAGAGTCGTCTCGTATATTTGTAGTTGAAAATGATTTATTTTGTAAGTTGGCATTTTCATTATGTTATTTATTATGCAACAAAAATGCATTTCTCATTCTTTATTTAGGTATTCTCTTAACAATGAATACTATATTCACTTTAATACCTCAAAAAGTGTATTTATTCATCTATTTTTTTTGATATGTACTCTTCTAAAGTGAATACTTTTATTTGCAAATATAAACATTTTATTATTAATTCACGAATTTTTTTCTTCTAATTTGTCAAAAGGAAACAAAGTTGGAATAAGACAGCTGACCACAGACAACGGACCTCAGACTTCCAATTCGCTATATAATAACTGATTAGCAAAACTATTCACTCTTCACTATTCACTCTTAACTTAAAAAAGCCGAAGGTTTTTTAATGCGTTAGGGATTTGGAGGGCGCCGAAGGCGGTGCGAACCGGAACGCCTACCGGAACGCCCAAAAGAGTTAAAAGATAAGAGTTAATAGTGAAGAGTTATGTGGGGTAAAAAGTAAGAAGTAAAAAGTAATAACTAAAACCCAATAGCCAAAACCCAAAACCCAAAACCTAAAACACAATAGCCAAAACCCAAAACCCAAAACCCAAAACCTAATACCCAAAACCTAATATCCAAAACCTTTAAAATTTTATTGAAATTCGATCCGGAAAAAGATATTTCTGATAAATATATTAAATAAATAATTTGTATTTTTGCAAAAGTTTAACTAAAAAATCGAATTATGGAAAACGACAAAATGAATGCCGAAAAACTCAAAGTACTCAGTTTAACTTTGGAAAAACTAGAAAAAACTTATGGCAAAGGTGCTGTAATGAAATTGGGAGAAAAACCTATCGACAATATCGAAGTGATCTCTACAGGATCAATCGGATTGAACGCAGCCCTTGGTGTTGGCGGATTACCAAAAGGAAGAGTGATTGAAATCTTTGGACCGGAATCTTCCGGAAAAACTACTTTAGCAATCCACGCTATTGCTGAAGCTCAAAAAAAAGGGGGTATAGCTGCTTTTATCGATGCTGAACACGCATTTGACCGCTTCTATGCAGAAAAATTGGGTGTGAACATCGGTGAACTCCTTGTCGCTCAACCCGATAATGGGGAACAAGCTCTGGAGATTGCTGATAATCTAATCCGTTCCGGTGCGATCGATATTATCGTTATTGACTCCGTTGCGGCCTTAACTCCTAAAAGTGAAATCGATGGTGATATGGGAGACTCCAAAATGGGTCTTCAAGCTCGTTTGATGTCACAAGCATTGAGAAAATTAACTGCAACTATCAGTAAAACAGGATGTTGTTGTATATTTATCAACCAATTAAGAGATAAAATCGGGGTGATGTTCGGAAATCCTGAAACAACGACCGGTGGTAATGCTTTAAAATTCTATGCATCTGTCAGACTCGATATTAGAAGAACTTCTCAGTTAAAAGATGGAGATGTTGCTTCCGGAAACCGTGTGAAAGTGAAAGTGGTGAAAAATAAAGTGGCTCCACCTTTCCGCTTCGCTGAATTTGATATCATCTTTGGAGAAGGAATATCTAAAACAGGGGAAATCATCGATCTTGGCGTTGAAAAAGGAGTCATCAAAAAAGCCGGATCCTGGTTCTCTTATCAAGATAGTAAATTGGGTCAAGGTAGAGATGCCGTTAAATTGGTTCTGCAGGATAATCCTGAACTTTCCGATGAATTGGAACAAAAAGTATTTGAGGCTTTAAAATCTTAATTCTCATTATTAATTTTTAATCGATATTCAATGAAATTCAATAAGATACTGATTGTATCGTTAATCTTAGGCACACTATTATTGACTTCTTGTAAAAATGACAAGGACAAATACAAAGATTTACCTAAACCTTTGGCTGAACTATGCCTAAAAATTGATAAAGATCCCGACAATGCAGAACTCTATTACAAACGTGCTCAATATTACTACCAAAATGGGTTTGTGGATGAAGGGTTTAAAGATGCGAGTCAAGCTGTAAAATTGGACAGTAAAAATGCTTTGTATCAAATTTTAATCTCAGATTTTTACTTTGCGAAAAGAGAAACTGACTTGGCCGAAGAATCCCTTCAAAAAGCGATTCAACTGGATCCTAAAAATAATGATGCCCGTTTGAAATTAGCTGAGTTGTACTATCATTTGGAGATGCCTACAGAATGTAACGCTACTTTGGATGAAGCTTTAAAGTTGAAAAACTTTAATCCAACAGCCCACCTAATTCGTGCTTTCCTCTTAAAAGAGGCCAACGATACGATCGGGATGTTACGGATGCTTCAATTGGTAATCGACCAAAATCCAAAGGAGAAAAAAGCATACCTTGAATTGGGATACTACTACCAGGAACGATTAAATCCGATTGCGATTCAATACTATCAAAATGCTTTGAAAATAGATCCTAAAGACAAAGAGATCAACTACAACCTGGCTAAATTGTACCAGGATTTGAAAGAAGTTGATGCCGCCATTCAACAATACAATACTTTGTTGACCATTGATCCAAAAAACATTTTCGCATTTAACAACATTGGTTATATCAATCTCTATTATTTTGATAAATACGATGAAGCGATTGCTTATTTTACAAAAGCAATCGATATCGATTCCACTTTTGTGAATGCCATTTGTAATAGAGGAGTTGCTTTTGAATTGAGCAAAAACTATGTGAATGCACGAAAAGACTTTGAATATTGTAAACAATTGGATCCCAGCTTCGAACCTGCTATTTTAGGGCTCAACAGATTGGATAAAATCAAAAAATAGCTTATGCGCAACAATAATATTGATCCTTCTCCGGGAAGACTATCGGCTGCTGAAAAAGAGTTTGAAAAAGCGATTCGGCCATCCGATTTTTCCAATTTCTTTGGACAAGAGAAGGTGATTGAAAATATTATCATTTTTGTTCAAGCTGCCAGAGGAAGAGAGGAAGCACTTGACCATGTGTTATTGCACGGCCCTCCGGGATTAGGGAAAACGACTTTATCACATATCATTGCAAATGAGATGGGGGTGAACTTGAGAGTCACTTCGGGTCCTGTTATCGATAAACCGGGAGAGTTAGCCGGTCTTCTTACCAATCTGGAACCTAATGATGTTTTGTTTATTGATGAGATACACCGCTTGTCACCGGTCGTGGAAGAGTATTTGTATTCTGCGATGGAGGATTACAAGATTGACATCATGATCGATAGTGGTCCTAATGCCAGAAGTGTTCAGATCTCCTTAAATCCATTTACATTAGTGGGAGCAACGACTCGTTCCGGTCTGTTAACAGCACCTTTAAGATCCAGATTTGGAATTAACTTAAGATTACAATATTATGATTCTCAGACTTTGGCAAAAATTATCAATAGAGCTGCAGGAATCTTAAACATTGAAATCAATGAGGATGCTGCTTTTGAGATCGCCAGAAGAAGTCGCGGAACACCTCGTATTGCTAATCTTTTGCTACGAAGAGTAAGAGATTTTGCTCAAATCAAAGGGGACGGAACCATCACTTATGAGATCACTCAGGTGGCGTTAGCTGCTCTTAATGTGGATCAGCACGGACTAGACGAGATGGATAATAAAATCTTATCTACTATTATTGAGAAATTTAAAGGAGGACCTGTCGGATTAACCACTATTGCCACTGCTGTAGGGGAAGACGCAGGAACCATTGAAGAGGTATATGAACCTTTCTTGATTCAGGAAGGGTATCTCATGAGAACTCCCAGAGGGAGAGAAGTGACTGAAGCTGCTTATAAACATCTTGGAAAAATAAAATATCCGGATAATCTATCCCTTTTTTAGAAACAAAATAGTATCGCCATGAAAAAAAATCTATTTATTTTAGTGTTTATTTTTGGAACCATTATTGTAATGGGTCAAAATAATTATGTGCCACAAGAAAAACCTAACAGAGTGTTGGTGTCTGTTTTTGCCGGTCCAACTTTAGATTGGGTACAACCATCAACTGTCGAATATGAATTGAAATCTCCCTCTTTAGGTGCCAGAGTAGGTATTCCTGTTGAGATTAATTTGAATCAAGAGGAACACTATTATTTTGCAACCGGTATTTATCTCAAATTTGATCAAACTAGCCTTAGATTTCCTGAAAAATACTCAATATTGAATGTTGTTGATACAGTGAGTACAACTCGTTACTATTCTGCATTTTATTTAACTATTCCTACCGGGATCAAAATCAAAACATCCACATATAAAAAGAGTGTTTTTGGTTTGAATTTAGGCTTATACCATTCATTCTTTATCTCCGGAAAAACTTACGATAGTTTTTCTATTGACGGATTATCGTCAGAACCCGATTATTATTCAGTGACTACAGCCAAAATTGACAATAAGTATTGTGCCATGTTCAAAGAATCGGTATATGGCGGAATTGGGTACGAATACAAAATTAAACCCAATTTAAGAGCTTATGTGTATGCTAATTATGTGTTTACATTTACTAATTTTTTCAATCCTAATTTATTGAATAACATCAATCAACAAAAGGAGAGTGCCATCACTCAAGGTGTTGAACTGATTGTTGGGATTGGTTTATAAACGGCTCCTATTTCTATGAAAATTATCTGTATTGGATTAAACTACCATTCTCATATTCAAGAACTAAAATCACAAATACCTGAAGTTCCCGTTTTCTTTATGAAACCGGAAACAGCGATGATTGTGAAGAATAGGCCCTTCTTTTTACCTGATTTTTCTAATGATATTCACTATGAAGTGGAGTTGTTGGTTCGGATCAATAAGTTGGGAAAATCGATTCAAAAAAAGTTCGCGCACACTTATTATGATGAAATTGGTTTGGGAATTGATTTCACTGCACGAGATTTGCAGCAAAAAGTAAGAAGTGAGGGTTTGCCATGGGAGATAACGAAAAGTTTTGATGGATCTGCTATAATTGGAACTTTTTTGCCCAAATCGCAGTTCACAGACTTAAACAACATTTCATTTCATCTTCAATTGAATGATCGGATTGTGCAGCAAGGGAACAGCAGTGATATGATTTTTGATATCGATTCCATCATTGAATATGTGTCACAGTTTGTCACTTTAAAAATTGGAGATATTATTTATACCGGAACACCTATAGGGGTAGGACCGGTAGCCATCAATGACCGGTTACAAGGATTTATAGGAGATCAGAAACTATTTGATTTCAGAGTAAAATAAAACAATTAAACACTAAATTGATCAATATGAACATCAAGACAAGATTAATCATCATGAATTTTCTCCAATTTTTTGTTTGGGGAGCGTGGCTTATCTCTTTAGGAAGTTATTTAGGGGGACAACTCCATTTTGATGGATTTCAAATTGGGAGTTTTTATGCCTCAATGGGTTTAGCATCTTTATTTATGCCTGCCATACTAGGTATTATTGCAGATAGGTGGATTCCTGCACAAAAAATGTTAGGGATATCCCATTTGATTTCTGCCCTTTTCTTGATATTAGCTTCTTTTCAAAGAGAGTTTTACCCGCTTTATACGTACATGTTCTTAGCGGTGATGTTCTATATGCCTACTATTGCATTGTCCAATTCTGTAGCATTTACTGCTCTTGAAAAATCAGGGTTGGATACAGTCAAAGCTTTTCCCCCTATCCGTTTTTGGGGTACTGTTGGCTTTATTGCAGCGATGTGGACTGTTGATGTAACAGGTTTTAAGGCTAATGAATTTCAATTTTATGTTTCAGCTATTGCAGGGATTGTTTTAGCTTTTTATTCATTCACACTTCCGAATTGTCCCACAACAGCCAAAGAAAAATCGAAATCTATTGTGGATTTGTTAGGGTTAAAAGCATTTACACTTTTTAAAGATCGCAAGATGGCCATCTTTTTCATTTTTGCCATGTTGTTAGGGGCTGCTTTGCAAATCACTAATGGTTTTGGAGATTCCTATA